>Ga0102814_10001463_pt1 | contig 16642 bp, 16 predicted proteins | sample ColrivemetaGS741_FD_79112 | JGI IMG/M metagenome (GOLD analysis project Ga0102814, IMG submission 79112) | Estuarine microbial communities from the Columbia River estuary - Flood tide ETM metaG S.741 | ecosystem: Environmental > Aquatic > Marine > Intertidal zone > Estuary | place: USA... | reverse complement strand
CGATTACCTGCAACCGACCATGCATCCGGTGTATGCGCGTTTGCTGTGCATGGATTTGCGCAAGCGTGGCTTTACCCAGGAGCAGATTCTTGGCGGCAGTGATCTCGACTGGCAGGCGCTGCACAGCGAGAACCGGCTGCTCAGTCTGGAGCAGATGGGGCGCCTGGTACTGCAAGCAGAAACCCTCAGTGCCTGCCCCTGGCTGGGTCTGGAAGTTGGCGCCATGACCCAGGTAGCCGCCCATGGCCAGCTCGGTTATGCGGCGGTGGCCAGTGCCGATCTGCGCAGTCTGATCGGCGTTATCCAGCGTTACAGCCCTTTGCGCCTTAGCGGTTTGCATCTGCAGGGTGCCGAAGTTGGCGAACGCTATGAGGTACTGGCGCTGGAACGTTTCGAAATGCAACGCATGCGTGAATTCATCTACGGCAACCTGGCGACCATTTCTTTGCGTCTGCTGGAGACTGCCAGCGGTACCCTTGACCTTGATCAGCTGCGCTTTGCCTTTCCGTTCCCCAGACCCCCATGGGCCGCTGAATATCACCAGCTGCTGGGGCCGAATGTCGAGTTTTCTGCCCCGGTTTACCGTTTCAGCCTACCGCTGGAATGGCTCGACTGGCCGTGCCTGACGGCCGATGCCGAGCTGGCGCGCCTGGCTGTGCGCGACTGCGAATACCAGCTGCAACACCTGGATCAGAGCAATGGCTGGAGTGGTCGCGTGCGTCAGCGCCTGCTCACGGCTGAGGGGCGTTACCCGACGCTGGACGAGCTGGCTGAAGAGTTTCACATGTCCACGCGAACCCTGATTCGCCGCTTGAGGGATGAGGGCAGCCAGTATCAGGAATTGCTTGATCAGGTGCGCCAGGAGCTGGCCTGCTGGCTGCTGGTGCATACCGAGTTGAGCATCGAGGCTGTGGCCGAGCGGCTGGGTTATAGCGATACCAGCAATTTCAGCCGGACCTTCCGCCGCTGGCTGGGCATGCCGCCGAATGCCTTTCGCGCCAGTCGCGCGGCAGCACCACCGGGGTCCCCGCAACAATGAACTATCTGGCTCATCTGCATCTGGGCGGCGATGAACCCGAACAGTTGCTCGGCAGTCTGTACGGGGATTTCGTCAAGGGCTGGTTGACCGGGCAATGGCCGGCCGGGATCGAAGCGGGTATTCGTCTGCACCGGCGGGTGGATGTGTTCACCGATGCGCATCCACTGGTACTCCAGGCACGCTCGCGCTTTCCGGCGCAGCGGCGGCGATATTCCGGCATCCTCCTTGATCTGTTCTTCGATCATTGCCTGGCGCGGCATTGGCAGGACTATGCCGACCAGCCGTTGCAGCAGTTCAGTGGCCGGGTCTATCAGCTGTTGCTGGAGGAGCCTCGTCTGCCGGGGCATCTGGCGCATATCGCGCCACGCATGGCGCAGCAGGACTGGCTTGGAAGCTACAGTGAATTTGCCACCATGGAGTTGGTGCTGGCCGGGATGCAGCGGCGTTTGAGTCGCCCGGAAGGGCTGGACGGCGCATTGGCCGAGCTGGAATTTTTGTATGAACCGCTGCTCGGCGACTTTCGTGACTTCTACCCGCAGCTGATGGCATTTGCCGAGCAGCAACGCCGCGGCGCGTAGGGAGGCCTCGGCGCGCAGCGCCAGCCCGCCATCGACGTTGCGGCATGCTTGATCGGGTTAATGCCCTGCGGGCGACTACGCCCTACCGAAGACGCTCTTTGCTTAGCCAAGTTTGTTGTCGGCAATGTGATAGTGCGGGTCTTCGAACTCGTTGACTTCGACCATGTCCTTGGCGCGCTCCAGCAGCTCAAGGCAATCCGGTGTCAGGTGGCGCAGATGCAGCGTCTTGCCTTCGCTCAGATAGCGTGCGGCCAGGGCATCGATGGCTTCGACGGCGGAATGGTCGACTACCCGTGCCTGGCGGAACTCGATCACCACATGTTGCGGATCGCCCTTGGGGTCGAACAGCCCGGCAAAGTTGGCGGTTGAGGCGAAGAACAGCGTGCCCTGCAATTCGTAGACCTTCCAGCCGTTGGTATCCAGGTGGCTGTGGGCAATGATCTGTTTGGCGTGCTGCCATGCGAACACCAGTGCAGCGAACACCACGCCGGCCAATACGGCCACGGCCAGATCGGTAAGCACGGTGATCACGGTCACGCCGATTACGGTGATGGCGTCTTCGCGGGAAATCTTGCGCAGGGTCTGCAGGCTGCTCCAGGCGAAGGTTTTTTCACAAACCACAAACATCAGTCCGATCAGTGCTGCTAACGGAATCATCTCGATCCATTGCGACAGGAACAGGATGAAGCCGAGCAAGAACAGCGCGGCGACGATGCCGGACAAGCGATGGCGGGCGCCGTTGTTGATGTTGATCATGCTCTGGCCAATCATCGCGCAGCCGCCCATGGTGGCGAAGAAGCCGCCGGTGATGTTGGCCAGGCCCTGGGCCATGCACTCTCGATTGGGCTTGCCACGGGTATCGGTCATGGCGTCGATCAGGTTCAGCGTCAGCAGGGTTTCGATCAGACCGATGGCGGCGAGAATCAGTGCGTAGGGAAAGATGATGTACAGAGTTTCCCAGTTCAGCGGCACCTGTGGCAGGTGGAACATTGGCAGCCCGCCGGCAATCGAACCCATGTCACCGACGGTCTTGGTGTCGATGCCGAAGGCCGCGACCAGACCGGCGACCAGCAGAATCGCTGCCAGTGAAGAAGGTACGACATTGGTCAGGCGCGGCAGCAGATAGATGATGGCAATGGTCAGCGCGATCAGGCCGAGCATCATGTAGAGCGCGCTGCCGCTGAGCCAGACGCTCAGCCCCGTGCTATCAACGCTCTTGAAATGGCCGAACTGGGCGAGAAAGATCACGATGGCCAACCCGTTGACGAAGCCGAGCATTACCGGGTGCGGCACCAGGCGGATGAACTTGCCCAGCTTGAAGGCAGCAAACAGCAACTGCAGGCAGCCCATCAGTACCACCGTGGCAAACAGGTACTCGGCGCCGTGTTGCACCACCAGGCTGACCATCACCACCGCCAGCGCACCGGTGGCACCGGAAATCATTCCCGGGCGTCCGCCGAGCACGGCGGTGATCAGGCAGACAAAGAAGGCCGCATAGAGACCAGTCAGCGGGCTTACCTGGGCGACCAGGGCGAAGGCAATGGCCTCGGGCACAAGTGCCAGCGAGACGGTGATGCCACTGAGAATGTTGGTTCTCAGCTCGGCAGGTTTCAAACCTGTCATGAAAAAGCTCCTTTGCGTGGCTGTAAGTACGGACACGCTGGGTGATCAGAATGGAATTGTATCGGGCGCCAGCAAACAGGGCATTACAGCATCAGGCTCTGCAGATGTTTCGCAGGCGGCTGTTGCAGTACCTGGCGCTGCTATGTTTCATCTGCCTGAGGCTGCTTTGTGATCCCCCTCATGACGAGGTAAAGCAACGGACCGACAGAAACAAATACAACGGTAATGGCAAAGTAGGGCATCACTGATATGAGTGATTTGTTGCGTGCTTTGGCGTCTTGATACATCCAGACGCAAGCAAGCCCCGCAAGGATATAGAGATCAATTACAACCTGTGCTGTATCCGGGCTAGACATCAGTGTTATGCCGAACTGGATCAGCGACTGCTCTGCGTGAGCCATAGAAAAGCCGGTGAAGGCTGTAAATAGAGTGAGCACGATTAATGGCAGAACTGCGTTTCTCATGGTTCCCTCCGTGACTGAAAGTGAGGCTTGCAAAGGCTATCCACCTGACGAAGAAGGAGCAGCAATCTTGCAAGCAGCAAAAGTCAGCGGAGCGCGATTATCCCCGTTAAAGGCTTAAACGGCCACCCCGATGGGTTTCCAGAGTGTATGTGTGGCTTGTTGCTGGTCTGTCCAGAGCCCTGCTTATGCCGGGACAGACTTGCAGATAAATGCGTTTGCCGTGCAAGCTCAAAGGTCAAAACCTGTCCCCTTCATGGGTGACGCGGATAATTTTTACATGACAGCCCTGGAGAATCGACATGCCCTGGACACGCTTGCTTGAACCTGCGCCGCGCCTGCCGGAAGGCCCTCTTGCAGACTGGTTTGCCAGCCTGTTGCAGGCTTGCCCGGATGCCGGGCCTTTCGAGTTGGCGGTGCTTGGCGGTTGCCGTGCAGCAACTCCCGGACTGGCGTTTCTGGCCGGTTATCAGGCGGCGTTGCGGGTGGTGTGGCCTTCGGCCCCGTCCGCTCTGGGTGCACTCTGGGCCACCGAGAACCGCAGTACGCGGCCGGCAGATATGTCGACCCGACTGGACGGTTTGCAGCTCAATGGACGCAAGGACTACGTCACTGCCGGGGACGCTGCCGACTGGCTGTTGGTCGCCGCCCGCGAAGAAGCATCCGGCGAGTCGCCAAAGCTGGCGCTGGCTGTTTTGCACAAGGGCACGCCCGGCTTTCAGGTAGAAGCGCTGCCAGCGATAAAGCTGATGCCGGAGGTTGGTCATGCCAGACTGTTGTTGAACAACGCAAGCTGCGAGCGGTTGGCCGGCGATGGCTGGGATGGTTATGTGAAGCCGTTTCGCAGCATCGAAGACTTGCACGTGCTGGCAGCCCTGAGCGCCTGGCATTTCAGTCTGGCCCGCGAATGTGGCTGGCCGCAGGACTTGCAGTTACGCCTGCTGGGATTACTCACCGGTTGTGCTGAAGTGGCACGGCAGAGCCCGTCTGCAGCGATTACCCACGTGCTGTTAGCCGGACTGTTTGCCCAGCAGCAGGCCCTGCGGGCTGATCTGGAAACTGCGCTGGCCGCCGGTCCAGCGCACTGGGCCGAACTCTGGCAGCGGGATCAGGCGTTACTGACGATTGCCGGAACGGCACGGGCCAAACGCCTGGAGAAAGCACTGGCTGCCCTTGGCTTGAGTCAAGCTGGTTAAGACGTTGGGCCGTTTAGCTGCTTGCTCCCGAGGCATCCATCGCAGGCTCATCCAGCCAGATACCCTGCTCATCCTCACGGCAGGGCAGGCTGCGCAGTGACTGTCCAGCACAGGGGCCGGCCACACACTCACCCGTATCGATAAGAAACAGTGCACCGTGGGTCGAGCACTGCAGCAGGCTGCCGCTGTGATCGAGAAAACGGTCGGCCACCCACTCCAGCGGCACGCCACGGTGCGGGCAGTGGTTCTCGTAGAGATACACCTGACCCTGCTGACGCACGGCCAGCAGACGCAGGTCAGCGATGGCAAAGCCGCGGCTCTGGCCTTCGGCGAGATAGGTGCTGGGGCAAAGAAGTTGCATTAAGTCATCCAGTTGCAGACGGTTGATTATCCTTGCTGCTGGCATCGAGTGATAGCCGCAAAGCTCTCCTTTGCTGGTACAACTCCGGCGGTCCTTTTATCCTGCACTCCCGCCCATCGATACCGAAGTGTCCAATCAACCATGAAGCCTGTTGTCCATCACCGACTGTTGCTGAGTGCTTTGGGCCTGTTGTTGCTGCTGGCGATCTGGCTGTCGCTGGCCCTGGGGCCGGTGAGTCTGCCGCTGAGTGAAACCTTGCGCGCAGGTTTGCGCCTGCTCGGTGTGCCGCTGGATGGTGAAAGCCTTGAGCGGGCAGAATTGATAATCGGTCAGATTCGCCTGCCGCGCACCCTGCTGGGACTGGCGGTGGGTGCGGTACTTGCGCTGACCGGGGTGAGCATGCAGGGACTGTTTCGCAATCCGCTGGCCGATCCGGGACTGGTCGGGGTATCCAGTGGTGCCGCGCTGGGTGCGGCGTTTGCCATCGTGCTCGGTGCGACGTCCACTGCGGTACCGCCAGTCTTTGCCCCCTATCTGTTGTCGGCCAGTGCCTTTGCCGGCGGCCTGCTGGTAACCAGCATGGTATTTCGCCTCGGTCGCCGTGACGGCCAGACCAGTGTGGCGACCATGTTGCTGGCGGGGTTAGCACTGACAGCGCTGTCAGGTGCGGTGATCGGCTTGCTGACTTACCTGGCCGATGACGCCACCTTGCGTAGCCTGACTTTCTGGAACCTCGGTAGTCTGAATGGCGCCAGCTATGCGCGTCTGTGGCCCTTGTTGCTGGTGGCGACTGCGGTGGCGCTGTGGCTGCCACGCCGGGCGCGGGCGCTGAATGCGTTGTTGCTGGGCGAATCGGAGGCGCGACATCTGGGTTTCGATGTCGAGCGCCTCAAGCGCGAGCTGGTGCTTTGCACTGCGCTGGGTGTCGGCGCAGCGGTGGCGGCGGCCGGTATGATCGGTTTCATCGGGCTGGTGGTACCGCATCTGGTGCGCCTGCTGGTGGGCCCGGATCACCGTATTCTGTTACCAGCCTCGTTGCTCGCCGGTGCCAGCCTGCTGTTGTTCAGCGACCTGTTGGCGCGCCTGCTGCTGGCGCCGGCCGAGCTGCCGATCGGTATTGTCACGGCGCTGCTCGGTGCGCCGTTCTTTCTTTATCTGTTGTTGCGGGGGCGTGGTTGATGCTGCGGGCTGAAAATCTGACGCTCAAGCGCGGCTCCAGTGTCGTGCTCAGCGGCATCGATCTGCAATTGCAGCCGGGCGAAGTGCTCGGCGTGCTCGGGCCCAACGGGGCGGGGAAAAGCACTCTGCTGGCAGCGCTGTGTGGCGAATTGTTGCCCAGTGCCGGCACGGTCAGCCTAGATGGCCTGGCGTTGGCGGACTGGCAGGGTCCGCTGCGTGCGCAACGACTGGCGGTTCTGCCACAAAACTCGACCCTGGGTTTTGCTTTCAGTGTCGAGTCGGTGGTGGCCATGGGCCGCTTGCCACATGCCAGTGGCGCCAGACTGGATGCTGATATTGTGGCGCAAGCCCTGCAAGCGGCAGATGCCGCTCACCTGTGTGGGCGCAATTATCTGCAGCTTTCCGGCGGCGAAAGGCAGCGCGTGCATCTGGCGCGGGTGCTGGCGCAGTTGTGGCCAGGCCAGCATGGGCAGGTACTGCTGCTGGATGAGCCGACCTCGATGCTCGATCCACTGCATCAGCACACAACACTGCAGGCCGTGCGCGCAGTTGCCGCTTCAGGCTGTGCGGTATTGGTAGTGCTGCATGATCTGAATCTGGCTGCACGCTATTGTGATCGCCTGTTACTGCTGGCCAACGGCAAGACACAGGCGCTGGCTAGCCCGCAGCAGGTGCTGCAACCGGCCTTGCTGGAGTCCGTATTCGGCTTGCAGGTGCTGGTGCAAAGCCATCCGGAACTGGGCCACCCATTGGTCATTGCGCGCTAAGGAGTTCTGCATGCGAGTCATTTTGTTAGGGCTGCTCGGCCTGCTGGCGGCCTGCCAGTCAGCGCCCGTCGAACTGCCGCTGTTACCGGCATGGCAAGCGCCAGAGGCGCGCGAGCACGCCGATCTGGGCGTGATCATGGATTTGCGCAGCGGGGCGCAGCTGACCCCGCAACAGCTGGTCGAACAACTGGCCGTCGCGCCGCGGGTGCTGGTCGGCGAGCAGCATGACAATCCCGATCACCACGCCCTGCAATTGTGGCTGCTGCGTGCCCTCGCGGCCCAGCGGCCACAGGGCAGCTTGCTGCTGGAGATGCTTACTCCGAGTCAGCAGCCGGCAGTCGAGCAGGTACGCGAGGCTTATGCGGACGGGCAAGCGCCTGCGGATATTTATCAGGCGCTGAACTGGCAGGCAGGCTGGGACTGGGGGTTGTACGGCGCAGTGGTTGATTATGCGCTGCAACAACCGTGGCCGCTGCTGTCGGCGAATCTGGAGCGCAGCGAGATCATGCAGATTTATGCGCAGAAGCCAGCGCTATCGGGTGCAGCTTCCAATACTGCTGCCGTGCAGCAGGCTTTACTGGAGCAGATTCGCCAGTCCCACTGTGGTTTGCTGCCGGAATCCCAGCTGCCGGCCATGCTGGCGGTGCAACAGCAACGTGACCGGCGCATGGCCGAGCGTTTGCGTGATGCGCCGCAGCCGGCATTGCTGTTTGCCGGAGCCTTCCATGTACGGCGTGATCTGTCCGTGCCACTGCACCTGCAAGACCTTGGTGCTGCCGAGAGTATGCAGGTGCTGGTACTGGCCGAAGCGGGTAGCGAAGTCACCTCAGCACAGGGGGATTTCGTCTGGTTTACCGCGGCACAGCCGCAAGAGGATCACTGCGCTGCTTTGCGCCAGTGAATAAAAAACCCGGCACTGGGCCGGGTTTGTTCAGCGTCAGGTTGATCAGCTGTCCTGTGCTTTCTGTCGCAGTTGGGTGATTTCCTTGTTCAGCAGGTTGATGCGCTTGGCCATGCCTTCGATCAGGCTGTGGGCAATCCGCGTGTTGCTCTGCATCAACCCGAGGAACTGCTCCTTGGGAATCGCCATGACCGTGCAGGGCTCACTGGCAATCACGGTGGCGCTGCGCTGTTCGCGGGTGAAGACGGCCATCGCCCCGAAAATTTCGTCTTTCACCACATCGCCTACTTTGTGCCCATCGACAAAGGCTTCGGCGTGGCCCTCGATGATGATGTACACGTGCTCGGCATCATCGCCTTGCTGAATCAGCTCCTCGCCCGTGGCAAAGCTCTGGAAGCCGGTGGCGGGATTGACACTGTTCGGCTTCAGCTGCGCCAGTGCATTGGACAGCAGGGCGGTGTGACCGACCAGGTACTGCACGAACAGCTCCTGGCGTTCTTCGCTGGCATAGATGTGCTTGAACACTTCGCCGCGGGTATAGGGAATCAGCGTGACACGCTCTTCACTGGAAAGCCGGTAGCTGGGCAGTTCCATGCCCTGGCGCAAACCAAGCAGATCGCCCTCCTGCATATAGAACAGCGGGCGGCCGTCAACCAGCCCGTTTACCAGCCCTTCCTGGATCAGATACAGCTGGTTGCCGGGTAGGGACTTTCCAAAGTCATCGTCTTCTTCGATAACCACCGGTGCCCCGGATGGCTCAAGACCTGCAAGCAGCGCAGTCGGCATGGCCTGCAGGCGAGTGATCAGCTTGTCGGCATAAGCCGGTTGCTCACCGAGTAGATACATTTGGCTATTTCCTTGAACGGGCTGGCAAGTGGTGGGTGACAAGAATGCGCCTAACAATAAGCGGCACCAAGCGCTTCGTAAATCCTTGTTCGCGCTGGTTGTGAGCTAGAGCTTGTTGCGGTTCGGAGAATCTTCCTCAACTTGTTGATTGAGGGTCTCTTTGATAGCGGGTGACAGCTGGTTCCAGTGCACATTCAGCAAGGCGCCTTCGATGGCGTAAAGCAGCACTTTGGAAGCACTGAAACCTCGCGCCTTGACTGCCTGGTAAGCCGACACCGCACCGTGGCGGCGCAAGTCAGTGGCATTGTGAATGCCCACCGCGTGCAGCCATTGGGCGGAGGTTTTACCGAGGTTTTTCAGATCTTGCAGTTCATCATGCATCGAGCCCCCCTTGTGGCAGTTATGCCTGAACCAACATCAATGGCCCGGATAGCCTGCAACGAAGTGTAGTGGCCAGCGCACCAAGTGCTGCTGGCCGGTATTGCCCCAAGCTTGAGTCAGGCGGGGCAGAAAAAGGTTGAGCGGATCCTGTTGGTGTTCGGCCTCCCAGCGTTGTGCTGCCGACCAGGTGCGCAGGTAGCCGAGCAGGTGCTCAAAACTCCAGTGTAGTTGGATGGCAAAATCCGGAACGTTGATTCGTGGAAAATCTGTAAAAATGTCGCGATAGCCGTTATCAACACTGGCCCGCCCTGCCGGCCAGTAGTCTTTGAGCAAATCGCCGTGCAGTTGCCTGGCCAGTTCATCGACGGCCGGGTTGATCTGCATCAGGCCATAGCACCAGGCACAGAAAAGTCCATCGGGCCTGAGGCTGCGACGGACTTCGGCAAAGAAGTCCGGCTCGGCAAACCAGTGCAGCGCCTGGGCGACCGTAATCAGGTCGAGACTGGCTGATTTCAGGGGTAAGCACCGCGCATCGGCGGCGAACAGCTGGAGTGCGGATCCGGGGTGGATTTCACCCAGTTGTTGCGCACTGCTGTCGCAGGCAAAGACTTGCTCAAAGCGCTGCGCCAGTGCATGGCTGGCCTGGCCGTTGCCGCAGGCGATGTCCAGCGCGTGTTGCCGCCGCGGACTGTTGCTGGCAAGCCAGTCGAATAACTCCTGCGGATATTGCGGGCGGAAGCTGGCATAGCCGCTGGCGCGCTCGCCGAACAGCCTGGTTACGTCACTCATAGGTTCTGTGGCTGGCGCAAGCAGAGGGTGCTGCCGGGCGGGTAGGACTTGAGGGCCATGCAGATACTCTCGCTGATAGGCTCAACGGGAGTATAGACGGTGTGCCGACGCTACCGCCGTTAACCTCGGGCGAGTATTAGTGGCCTTTCAGGTGTTGCTCGATTCGAGCGGTGAGGCCGTCGATGCTTGCCGGGTCGCTGGTGTCTATTTTGCCGCTGTAGAGCAGCTCATCGGTAGTGAGTGCTTCGCGGCTGGCCTGTTGCGCCTCGATCACTTCCATGGTGGCGTCTGAGGGGTCGCTGCCTTCTGCGGTTCGTTGTGCCAGCCACTGGGTAATAACGGCTTGCGGCGCATGGCAATCGAGAATCAGCAGTGGCACTGCGGCCGCTTCAGCCGTGAGTCTGGCGGCCTCGCGCTGGTCCTGCTTCAGGTACGTGGCATCAATGACCACTGGCGATCCGCTGTGCAGGACGCTGGCCGCCAGACGGTGCAGTCGCTGGTAGGTGATGGCGCTGGAGTCGGCGCTGTAGATACCGGTACCCAGCTGGCCGGGCGTGCTGTCCTGCTGCTGGCCAAACAGGCGCTTGCGTTCGACATCCGAGCGCAGCCGAATGGCGCCGAGGTCTTCCACCAGGCGCATGGCGACATGGCTCTTGCCGACGGCTGACACGCCATGGGTAATCGCCAGAAACGGGGTGGGTATAGTGCTGTAGCTTTCCGCCAGGTTGGCATAGCCGCGGTACTTCTGCAGCGTGGCTTCGCGCTCTTGCTCGGTGCTCTGGTGGGCCAGACTGAACAGGCAGACCTTGGCGCGCACCATGGCCCGGTAGGCCTTGTAGAAGCTCAGCAGTTCGAGGCCGGCATAGTCGCCGGTCTGCTCCAGCCACAGGCAAATAAAGCGGCGTGACAGTGCATGCAAGCCGCGATCCTCCAGATCCATGGCAAGAAATGCGGCATCACAGACGATGTCGATCAGGCGGAAGGGTTCATTGAACTCGATGCAATCGAACAGCGTGACCTGGCCCTCCAGCAGCGTGGCGTTGCCCAGATGAATATCGCCATGACATTCGCGGATAAAACCTTCTGCTTTGCGTTTTTCGAGCAAGGGTTGCAGGCGGGTAAAGGTGATTTCGGCCCAGTCTTCCAGCGCGGCCAGTTGTTGCAGGTCCGCTTCCTGACTAAGCATGGCGCGGGCCTGTTCGAAGTTTTGCCGTACCGGGGCCATGACAGCTTCTGCGCTGCCCAGCATGTGCTCTGCCGGCACTCTTGGCGTGTGCAGATGGAAGTTGGCAATCTGCAGGGCAAGGTCGTCGATATGCTCCGGCAGCAGCTCACCGCGCGCCAGAACATTGGTCAGCAACTGGCTTTGCGGGAACTGGCGCATCTGCAGGGCATACTCGATGACCGTCCCGTCACCGCCCAACTGAGGCGCATCTGCAATGCCGGTAATGGGTAACACCTGCAGGTAGAGGTCCTTGGTCAGGCGCTGATTGAGGTGCAGTTCTTCCGTGCAAAAGTGTTCTCGCGCCTGCAGCGAGGTAAAGTCGAGAAAGCCGAAGTTGACCGGTTTCTTGATCTTGTAGGCATAGGGGCCTGTGAGCAGCACCCATGAGATGTGAGTTTCGATGACTTGAAAGCTGTCTACCGGGTGCGGATAGAGGGCCGGGTTCTGTAATGCTGCTATCAGGGGCTGGCTCACGGTGAATCCTTGCGTTGAGGCTCTTCGAGACCATCATTATGGCGCTTGTTGCCGACGCTGCAAACCGCGAGCTGTCGGCTTCTGGCACTGGTTAAAGTGCGTATAATGCGCCGTCATGACCAGACCCCGCTCACCACGCAACCCGCGCTCAACCCATCCCCGCTCCAGGCGCAAGCCTGCACCGTCGCGTGCCTGGCTGGGCTGGCTGTTCAAGCTGGCCCTGGTTGGCAGTGTGCTGCTGGCAGGTTTGATGGTGTATTTCGATGCAGTGGTACAGGAGAAATTTTCCGGCAAGCGCTGGACGGTACCCGCCAAGGTCTATGCCCGGCCGCTGGAGTTGTTTGCCGGCCTCAAGCTGGACAAGCAGGACTTTCTTACCGAGCTGGATGCACTGGGCTACCGACGCGTAGCTGCGGCAAACGGTCCGGGCATGGTTTCGGTTGCCGGTAACAGTATTGAACTGGGCACCCGTGGTTTCCAGTTCTACGAAGGGGCGGAGCCAGCACAGCGGGTTCGCGTGCGGTTTTCCGGCAATTATGTGGCTGAGCTTAGCCGAGCCAATGGCGGCAAGCTCGCCGTAGCCCGTCTCGAGCCCTTGCTGATGGGCGGTTTGTACCCTGCGCATAACGAGGATCGGGTACTGATTCAGCTGGATCAGACGCCGGCCAATTTGCTGGAAACGCTGGTGGCTGTCGAGGATCGGGATTACTACAAGCACTTCGGTGTCTCTCCCAAGTCGATAGCGCGCGCGCTGTGGGTGAATGCCGCTGCTGGCGGCGTACGTCAGGGCGGCAGCACGCTGACCCAGCAGCTGGTAAAGAACTTCTACCTGACCAACGAACGTAGCCTGACGCGCAAGGCGACCGAGGCACTGATGGCGCTGCTGCTGGAGCTGCATTACAGCAAGCAGGAGATTCTGGAGGCCTACCTCAATGAAGTGTTTCTTGGGCAGGACGGCCAGCGCGCCATCCATGGTTTCGGCCTGGCCAGTCAGTATTACTTCAGTCAACCACTGTCAGAACTGAAGCTGGAGCAGGTTGCCCTGCTGGTTGGCATGGTCAAAGGCCCTTCGTATTACAACCCGCGCCGCTATCCCGAGCGGGCGCTGGGGCGGCGTGATCTGGTGCTGGATTTGCTCGCGGAGCAGGCAATCATCACGCCAGCCGAAGCCGCAGTAGCTAAGAAAAAGCCTCTCGCCGTGACCCAGCGCGGCACTATGGCGAACACCTCTTATCCGGCCTTTATGGACCTGATCAAGCGTCAGTTGCGTGAGGATTACCAAGAGGCGGATCTTACCGAAGAGGGCTTGCGCATTTTCACCAGCTTCGACCCGATCCGTCAGACCGAGGCAGAAGCGGCGTTGGCGGAAACGCTGAAGCGCCTTGGCTCGCGCAAGGGGGTCGACGAAGTCGAGGCAGCGATGGTGGTGACCAATCCGGAAACCGGTGAGGTACAGGCCTTGATCGGTAGCCGCAAGCCGCGTTTCGCAGGCTTCAATCGGGCGATTGACGCAGTGCGGCCGATCGGTTCGCTGATCAAGCCGGCGGTATACCTGACCGCTCTGGAGCGCCCGAGTCAGTACACGCTAACCAGCTGGCTGAACGATGAGCCGTTCTCCATCAAAGGTCAGGATGGTCAGGTCTGGAGTCCGCAGAATTATGACCGCAAGGCCCATGGGGAAATCTATCTTTATCAGGGGCTGGCTTATTCGTACAACCTGTCTACGGCCAAGCTGGGTCTCGAGCTGGGTGTGCCTAAAGTGCTCAACACGCTTGGTCGTCTGGGTGTGGAACAGGACTGGCCGGCGTATCCATCCATGCTGCTGGGCGCTGGCGGTCTTAGCCCGCTGCAGGTGGCAGGGATGTATCAAACCATCGCCAATGGTGGATTCAACTCACCATTACGTGCCATTCGCAGTGTGCTGACTGCCGATGGTGAGCCGCTTAAACGCTACCCGATCCAGATCCAGCAGCGTTTTGACCCTGGTGCCATATACCTGCTGCAAAATGCCATGCAGAGGGTGATGCACGAGGGCACCGGACGCTCGGTCTATAGCCAGCTACCGGCTTCGTTGAATCTGGCAGGTAAAACCGGCACCAGCAATGACTCGCGGGACAGCTGGTTTGCCGGTTTCAGTCAGGATCTCCTGGCGGTCGTCTGGTTGGGCCGGGATGACAATGGCAAGACCCCGTTGACGGGTGCCACAGGTGCTTTGCAGGTGTGGACCAGCTTTATGCGCAAGGCAGATCCGGCGCCGCTGGATATGCCGTTGCCGGATAATGTGACGCAAGCCTGGATTGATGGAGTTACCGGGCAGGGTTCGGACCCGAGTTGTTCGAATGCTGTGCAGATGCCCTATATTCGCGGAAGCCAGCCGGCTGCCGGTTCGCCCTGTGGCCTGGCCGCACCTGTGGAGTCAGTCATGGACTGGGTGCGCGGCTGGGTAGAGTGACCTTATGAGGATTGCATGTGAATAGAAACTGGATTTCCGTATTGAGTGTTTGTGCAGTGATGCTGGGTGGTTGTGCCAGTGCACAGCGCGGGGCGATTCCCGTGGTTGATGCCGGTGTGCCGCTGTCTTCCGAGGGCGGCACCAGCTCGATACCTGACGGACAAAGTCTCGAGCAGGACTCCGGCGTGGTAGTCATGGTGCCGGGGGGCAGCAGCTCTGCACCGATCCAGACGTACCCAGCGCCCTCCGGTCCTTCGGTGGCTATGCCAAGTAGCGAGCCGTTACCTGTTGGCGGTTACGCAATGCCGGTTTTGCCGCAGCCGGGAGCGCCTTCAGGCATTCCTGCCGGGGGTAGCCTGAGCGCTGACGAGCAACTGGATGGTCCTGTACTGGCCTTGTTAACTACCGCGCAGCAACAGCAGGGCGGTGGTGACCTAAATGGTGCTGCTTCGAGTCTGGAGCGGGCGCAGCGAATTGCTCCGCGTGAGCCACAGGTGCTCTACCGGCTGGCAGAAGTACGGCTTGCCCAGGGTGATGCTGCACAAGCCGAGCAGATAGCCCGGCGCGGCCTGACTTATGCCGGCGGACGCCCGCAGTTGCAGGCTTCTCTATGGGAGCTTATAGCGCAGACACGTGAACAGCAGGGAGATCCGCAGGGTGCAGCGCAGGCACGTGAGCGGGCCAGGGTTACGCTCTGATGGATGCGCGGGTTCCGCAGTTGGTTGACCATCTGCTGCTGATCGAGCGGGAGCTGCATGTGCTTGGCTGGTGGTCGATGGAGTCGCCATCTCAGGTGGATCTGGCCAGCCAGGAGCCTTTCTGTGTCGATACGCTGTCTTTCGAGCAGTGGTTGCAGTGGATTTTCCTGCCGCGTATGCGACTCATCATCGAGCAGGGCTTGCCACTGCCGGAGGTGTCGGGCATTCAGCAGATGGCCGAGATGGTTTACGCAGATCGATCAGGGCAGGCAGGCAGGCTATTGCAACTGCTTGGCGCCTTTGATCGCTCGATCACCGGCGCCACTGACTGAGCGTCAGTATCAACTGCAGTTTTCCTTGATCAGTTTTTGCGCCTCGGAAATTTTCGCTTGCCGCTCGTTTTCGGTTAAACGGCGCTGTTGGCCATTCTCCTGAACGTTGAGGCGCGGATTGTTTTCCAGTTGGGCCAGATTGGTGCGCAACTGTTCGCAGTACTGCTTCAGATCAGCCTGCTGTTTGGCCACGTCCTTTTTGACGTTCGCGTCGATCTCTTTCTGAGCATCAGCCTCTCTCTCGTCCTTCAGCTTTGGCAAGTCTGAAGTTGGGGGTATGCCGGCTTTGCTCGTGCTGTTGCCAGTCCCGGTATTGACCAGAGTTGCCTGCACGCCCAGAGGCGGTTGTGCACCGAAGTGCGACTGCCCATTGGCATCCACCCATTGGTAAATTTGCCCGGCCATTACTTGGCTGGATATGGCGAGCAGGAAGCTGGCGGTAAGGATGATGCGGCGCATGCTGGTTCCTTGGGTAACTGGAGTACACGGGATTACTATAACCAAAAGCTGTAGAACTTCATCCAGCTCTTGTGCGATTGCGTTTAAAACTGTGGAAAATCTAAACCAGTGCTCTTTTCTTGAGCGCCAATTTGCCCTTTCAAGCTGGCTGTGGCGCTCGTCAGCGGCAGCCGCTGGTCAATGCAGTTACTCGGGCAAGGCAAATGCATACAGGTAATCGCCTGCAAGACGATCGAACATGGCGTGGCCGCCGGCGTTGATTACGATGAACTGGCGCCCTTTATACATATAGGTCATAGGGGTGGCGGTGGCGTCGACCGGTAGTTTGTAATTCCAGAGTTCGCGTCCATCCCTCGAGTCAAACGCATGGAATGTGCGGTCCATGGTGGCGCCTATGAACATGATGCCGCTGGCCGTGACCAGGCCGCCGCCAATATTCGGCGTACCCCAGTTGATGCGAAAGGGCGCCGTAACCGGCCCCATTTCATGTACCGAGCCCAGAGCCACGCTCCAGACGATTTCTCCTTTGGCCAGATCAACCGCCACCAGACGACCCCATGGTGGCGGGTTGCAGGGGATGCCCAGAGGTGACATCAGGGCGCCAATGGCCACGGTGTATGGAGTACCTTTCATGGTTACGTGCATGGTCTGGCCAGCAGTCGGGTGATCCCGGGTGCTGGTGGTTTCGGCGTTTTTTATCAGTTGGCCCACAAATGGCAGGACATTTACGTTCACCATCAGCAGGTTATGCTCGGCGAGATATGCGCCGCCGCCCCAGTTGGCACCGCCCATGCTGCCCGGAAACATCAGGGTGGGTTGCTCCGAAGGCGGGGTAAACAGCCCTTGGTTATTCAGCGCGGCAATTTTTTCATGGCATTTCT
>Ga0102814_10001462_pt1 | contig 16646 bp, 18 predicted proteins | sample ColrivemetaGS741_FD_79112 | JGI IMG/M metagenome (GOLD analysis project Ga0102814, IMG submission 79112) | Estuarine microbial communities from the Columbia River estuary - Flood tide ETM metaG S.741 | ecosystem: Environmental > Aquatic > Marine > Intertidal zone > Estuary | place: USA... | reverse complement strand
CAACTGGATTTGTAATTGAAGACTATAGAAACGGTCAGTTGATCGGAACACAAAGAGCACAATGGACTTTTATGGTTCTTAACTCAACCGTTGGTATTGAAGAAAATATTAAACCAGGATGGAATAAGATCTATGATTGGAATGGTAACCTCATCTACGAAGGTGCTCGCGTTCCATGGCGAAACTTACACGGTTTTTATATTCATATAACATCAGAAGGTGCTGAGAAACTTTTCGTAGACTAATCGTATAATTATTAAATAATAAAGACATGGCAAAATTTGTAGTAAAATCAGAAGCATACGTTAAATACATGATGACAACATGGCAAGGCGAAGTGGCTGTTAATGGAAAAGATATCACTTATCGTTATTCAGAGGATGATAACGGTGCAACTCTATTTACATTAGAAAATGAAGGTTGGGTTGAATCTTCACTTGAAAGCGAAGACCATCAAATTATTTGGGGAGCTATTATGGCATGGGGTAATCCAGAAGAATTTGGATCAACTGGAGCTGAAGTAGAAATCGATGATGACGAGCTTGAAGATTACATCTAATGAATAGAATAGAAGAACAGTATAGGGGACTACTTGGAACTCTATTAGAAAACTCAATTGAAAAAGAGGATAGAACTGGCACCGGTACACTTTCAGTGTTCGGTCGCCAGATTCGTCATAACATGCAAGATGGTTTTCCTTTATTAACCACAAAGAAGATGGCAGTCAAAACTATGATGACTGAATTGAAATGGTTTCTAAAAGGAGATACTAATATCAAGTATTTAGTTGATAATGGTTGTAACATTTGGAATGGTGATGCTTATAAAAAATACTACCAAGCATTTCCTGAAACCGAAATGTTATCTCAAGAACAATTTATTAATTTAATTAAAACTGACGATGAGTTTGCAAAGGAGTGGGGTGAATTAGGTCCTATCTACGGTAAGCAATGGAGGAGTTGGAAAGGTGATACTTGGGTGGAAGGAAATACCGATGGAACTGAAGGATTTTATCTCCAATCTGAAACGATTGACCAAATCCAAAACCTAATCAATGACCTTAAAACAAATCCTGATTCTCGTAGACTTATGGTTAGCGCATGGAATGTTGGAGAGTTACCAACTATGGCCCTTCCACCTTGTCATTATGGATTTCAGTGTTACGTAAGAGATGGTAAATATCTTTCATTAATGTGGAATCAAAGATCTGTAGATACTTTCTTAGGTCTTCCATTTAATATTGCTAGTTATGCGGCATTATTGTGTTTGATCGCAGAAGAAGTTAACATGATTCCAGATCAATTAATTGGAAACTTAGGTGATGTGCACTTATATTCTAATCATGTAGATCAAGCAATGGAACAGATTTCTAGAGATATTTATGATTTACCAACAGTTACGTTTTCAAACGTAAACTTATTAGAGGGTGAATTCGACTATGAAGTTCACAACTACAAGTGCCATCCAAGTATTAAAGCACCATTATCAAATTAAAAAATAAAAATTATGAAAAGATTACATGTAAAATTTATTAAATGGTTAGCCAACAAATTTGGATACAAGATTGCAATGATAAAAATTAGCTCTAGTTCTGGTATAAAAGTAGAAGGTGATAAAGAATTATTACGTTATGTGACGCTAAATTACATTACTGGATATTCTTTTGAAAAAGATCCACTTAAAAAAACTCGTCCAGAGTTTATAGAACCACATGAACCAATTAAATCATTAACACCAGAACAATTAAAAGAATTAGGAATCACACCCAACAATTAAAGCACCTTTATCAAATTAGAATATTATTGTAATGTTATTTTAATGTAAACAAATTGTTAACAACTCATATAATATATAAGATATAGCAATAAAGCTATATTAAAAACATTATGCGATATGAGAACAATTTTAATTACGCTAATGTTAGTATTGGGTTTAAGTGTAAAAGCTCAAGTAACATTGGATTATGAGAATCCGACACTAAAAGTAGACAATAAAGTTTACACTCTAATTTCATCACAAGACGATAAACATGTTTTTAAGTATGAAGTTTATAGTTCAAATGGTAAAGTTTCACAGACAGGATTTTTTAAAGATGGAAAACCAGATGGAGTTTGGCATCTTTATGATGAAAAAGGAGACTTACTATCTACCATGATATTTAAAAATGGTAATAGAATAAAACTAGAAACCATCATCAACGGCGAAGAGGTTACTGTGGTTTACACTAATAATAAACCTATAAAAAGAATATCGATTGCATACTTAGATTAGGTAAAATAAAATTAAACAAACTAAGGGCCACATGTATAACTATTACAGTGGCCCTTTTTTATTAAGGCTACTTAATTAATGTAAGAATAATATGAGAACCATTATTAAAGAAAACATTGCGAATCTAATTCGCCTAGAAATTGAAGCTATTAAAAATATACCAGTTAACGATTCATTTGAAGCGGCCGTAGATATTATCAAGAAGCGCGTGCATGATGCTGGCATAAATGGTAAAGTAGTCATGTCGGGCATGGGTAAATGCGGACAGATAGCTTTGAATATTGCAACAACACTCAGTTCTACTGGAACTCCAGCAGTTTACTTACACCCAAGTGAAGCTCAACATGGAGATTTAGGTATATTATGTAAAAATGATGTATTAATCCTATTATCTAATTCTGGTAAAACACGTGAGATTATTGAATTAATAACATTGTCAAAAATTCTACAGCCAGATGTTGTGGTTATAGCAATTACAGGTAAGACCGATAGTCCGCTGGCAACTGAATCCGATATTGTGCTTCACACCGGAGACTCTGAAGAAATCTGCCCACTCGGGTTGACACCTACGGTTTCAACCACGTTGATGACAGTTATTGGCGATATTGTTGTGGTAGAACTAATGAAGAAAATAGGCTTCACCAAAAAAGAATATTCTAAGAGACACCATAGCGGATATTTAGGACAAAAAAGCAAAGAGGAATAATGAGAACAATCGTAGTTATTCCGGCTCGCTGGGAATCAACTAGATTGCCGGGCAAACCTTTAGCACTTATTGGTGACAAACCAATGATCCAGCATAACTGGGAAAGGGCATCACAGTCTATTGCAGATGAAGTGATTGTGGCGACAGATAGCCAATTAGTTTTTGATACTGTTATTGGTTTTGGTGGTCAAGCTATTTTAACAGGAGATTGTTCAACAGGAACTGAAAGAGTTATTGAAGTTCAAAAACTAAAACATGCAGATTTTGTGATCAATGTCCAAGGCGATGAACCATTCATAGAACCTAAAGATATCGATAACGTAATTAAGACCGTTAACGCGTTTCCAGAATTTATTATCACTTTAAAGACTAACCTCATCGATAATGAATCAACCGATCCTAATGCTGTTAAAGTGATTACCGATAATTCTGGCAATGTTGTGATGTTTACTAGAAGTTCAGTTTATGTAGAAACTAATTTTGTTTTTAAGCACATTGGTATTTACGGATATAGTGCTTCTAATCTAGATATAATTTCTAATGCTAAACCAACCGAATCGTCGATATCAAACTCTTTAGAGCAATTGACATGGATGGATAATGGTATATTAATGTTAGCTGGTTTTACCGAGTATAAATCATTTGGCATTGATACACCATCAGATTTAGAGCGCGCAAATAAAATGTATAAATAAGATATGTTACTACCACAAATAGACCACACTTCACCATCATTCATTATGGCATACCAAATGGATGGTGATATATGTGATAAGATTATAGAAGATTTTGAATATAGAGAAAACAATTCTTTTTTTGATAAAGTTAGGGGATATCACCGATTACAAAATGGACAAATGGATTCGGATCTTATGGATGAATACATGACAAATGTACGTGAGGCATTCAATGCTTATAAAAAAGAATACAAATGGTGTCATGTTATGGGAACTAGTTGGAGCTTTTTTCCGCCCTTTAATATTCAGCGATATGATCCAGGCGATGCATATAATCCAACGCACATTGAAGAAGGTGGACCAAGAGAGGGAAAGATTCAAAGAATACTTGCGTTTACAACATACCTCAACGATATCGAAGAAGGTGGCGAAACTGAATTTGTCTATCAAGGTATTAAAGTAAAGCCAAAGAAAGGTCTAACGTTAATCTGGCCAGCAGGATGGACACATCCTCACCATGGTATTCCAGCACCTAATGAAATTAAATACATTGCTACGGGTTGGGCTGGTTATCATTTTAGAAATAGAGAATAACTAATAGGTTAACATATGAAATTTAAGAAATTAACCGGACTTCCACAATTTGAACTAGCACCATATGTTAAGCAAATAATAGAAGATAACCAAGGATTTGATATGCAAATCTATTTGGGATGTGATAGTCAAAACAAGGCTACTAAAACTATTTATGCTACTACTGTTGTATTCCACATAGCGTCGACCGGATGTCATGTAATCTATAAGAAAGATGAAGTGCCTGTAATTAGAGATATGTGGACCAGATTATGGAAAGAAACTGAAAAATCTTGTGACGTTGCGCTCTATTTAAGAAAACATGGCATAGAAGTTTCAACCATTGATTTAGACTATAATACAGATCCTTCTAAGAAATCTAATAAATTAGTTAGCGCAGCAGTTGGTTATGTAGAATCTTTAGGTTTTAAAGCTAGATGTAAACCAGATCTTTTACCTGGAGCATATGCAGCAGACAATATTGTAAACTAAATAAAATTGATACATATAACAATAGTAATAAAATAATCAAAATATGTCATTAGCAGACGGATACGAAAACGAGAAAAATAAAAAAGGAGCACAGAAGAAAAAGGCTACTCCATTCTTAGATGAGTTTGGTGAAGATTTAACAGCTGCGGCTGCTGATGGTAAACTAGATCCTATTATCGGTAGAGATAAAGAGATTTATAGAATTTGCCAGATATTAGCCCGTAGAAAGAAAAACAATCCTATTATTTTAGGTGACCCTGGCGTTGGTAAGACAGCTATTGTTGAAGCCATCGCACAACGAATTGTTGACAAGAAAGTGGCGAGAGTACTCGTTAACAAACGACTAATTTCTTTAAATATGGCAAACATAGTTGCGGGTACTAAGTACCGTGGCGAGTTTGAAGAGCGTATGAAGAATATTGTCGACGAACTTAAAAACAACGACAACGTGATTGTGTTCATTGATGAATTACACACAATCGTTGGTGCAGGTGGTGTAAGTGGTGCATTAGATGCATCTAACATTCTTAAGCCAGCATTAGCACGTGGCCAAGTACAATGTATTGGTGCTACAACATTAGATGAATATCGTGAAAACATTGAGGACGATGGCGCGCTTACACGTCGATTCCAAGAGGTCTTTGTCGACGCACCGTCCGTTGAAGATACTATCGATATCCTAATGCGCATCAAACATAACTATGAAGAGTATCACTCAGTAGAGTACACACCAGAGGCTATTGAAGCTTGTGTTAGGATGAGTGATCGCTACATTAAACAACGCGAACTTCCAGATAAAGCAATTGACTTATTAGACGAAGCTGGAGCAAGAACACATTTGCTAGAGGTTAAGATACCGTCTAAAATCAAAAATCTAGAGAAAGAGGCCGAAGATATTAAACTACAAAAGAAAGCTGCAGTCGAGGAACAAGATTATGAAGTGGCTGCTAGACTAAGAGATTCACAAATTTCAATAGAAGGTAGAATCGCTGAAGAGACTAGGTCTTGGGAGGAATCGCTTAAATTAACTAAGCGTCAAATTGAGGTATCTGATATCGCTGAAACCATCTCTACTCAAACTGGAATTCCAGTAAATAAATTAGGCACTGATGATCTTAAGATGATTAAGAAAATGTCATCTGAAATTAAGAAGATGATTATTGGTCAAGATCAAGCAGTTGATGCGTTGTGTAGAGTCATTAAGCGTTCTAGAACTGGTGTCGCTAGTCATAGAAAACCAGGAGGATCATTTATGTTTTTAGGACCGACTGGTGTTGGTAAAACCGAAACAGTGAAGGCTTTAGCAGAATACATGTTCGGTGATATTGATGCTATGATTAGAATTGATATGTCAGAATATCAAGAAAAGTTTAATGTTAGCCGATTAATAGGTTCGCCTCCAGGATACGTTGGACACGAAGAGGGTGGTCAATTAACAGAAGCAGTTAGACGTAAACCTTATTCAGTTGTCTTATTTGATGAAATCGAGAAAGCACACCCTGATGTATTTAATACTTTATTGCAAGTATTAGATGAAGGTAGATTGACAGATTCGAGTGGTCGTACAGTTGATTTTACTAACACTATCATTATCATGACATCGAATGTTGGTGCTAGAAAGATTTCAGATTTCGGATCTGGTATTGGATTTGCAAGCAATTCAACAATCGCTGAAGAAAGCAAAAAGATGGATTCTATTATTAAGAAGGAATTAAAGAATAAATTTAGCCCTGAATTCTTAAATAGATTAGACGATATTATTTTGTTTGATCAATTAGAAACTAAAGATATACTCAAAATAGTTCAAATAGAATTAGATAACTTTTCATATAGAATGGGAGAAGAGGGTTATATCTTTAAATTCTCTAAACCAGCAAAAGACTTTTTAGCAAAAGAAGGATATGATCAAGCTTATGGTGCTAGACCTATTAAGAGAGCTATTCAGAAATATGTAGAAGATATTGTTGCTGATGCAATCATAGATCAAGATATTCAAAAAGACGTAGAATATTTGATCACAAAGAAACCAGCCAGCGATAAACTTTTTATTAAATTATAGTATAACATCTATAAACACATAATAAATGATAGATTTTACACATAGATTTAAAAACCTAGTAATAGAGATTGATGATTACGGAGATGTTTCTAAACCAAGAGACTTAGAAGTTAAAGAACTTTTGTTAGCAGATTTAGAAATTGATCCAACTAGACCGATTGCTGATTTTGCAGCGAGAGGTTTTAATTGGAAATACTTTGCAGGTGAAATGGCATGGTACTTACACAGAGACAATAATATAGATTATATTAATAATTTCTCAGGCTTCTGGAAAGGTATTACAAATCCTAATACTAATGAAATTAATTCCAACTACGGTTCTCTTGTAATTAATGATGAACAAATTGGATGGGTTGTAGATTCGCTTTTAGCAGACAAAAATAGCCGACAAGCTATTATGTTTTTTAATCAACCTAAGTTTCAATTCAAAGGCAATAAAGATTTCGTATGTACGATGTATGCTAATTTCTTTATTAGAGACAACAAATTGAATATGAAAATTCAAATGAGATCCAATGATGTATTTTATGGATTAACATTTGATGCACCGTTCTTTTCATTCTTGATGCAATCAGTTTATCTTATTCTTAAAAAGAATGAAAAATACAACACGTTAGAATTAGGCACATATTATCACTTTGCAGATAACTTGCATTTTTACGAACGACACTACGATATCGTAAATAAGATTATAGCCGAAGACGTAGAGAATACAAATAATAATTTAATTCTAAAAGAACCTCTTATTGATTATGAAAATGGCAGCGTGTTTTTAACAGAAGCTGGTATTGAATTTACAACAAGAATTGATCAAACACAAGGCGCTAAAGATATTGACTATAAAAATATATTGAGTGACTACTTTACATTGTAACATGGCAACACCTCCGAAAATACATATTGATCCAACACACATCTTAGCAGAAGACTTTGAGAAACTGTTGATATCTAAGTATGATATATTCTATAGACGAATAGTCGAATATGTTTTAAATATTATTGAAAAGAAACCAGAGGACAATGTGTTAGCAATACTCGTTGATGACGAAGGGCACGAATACGAAATGGTTCTACCTGAATCTGGTTTTGAAAAATCATTAGGAAAGGCTAAAAAGTATTTCTCTATGATTGAAGAATACGAGACATGTGACTTAATTAAACAAATGCAAAAACAAATATCATAATGAACTATTTCCCAAAAGATAAAGAATTTCAAAGATACGCTAAGTCAGAATTTAACGTAAGCGGTTCACATCTAGATCTATATAGTGCAGTTGCTAATAAGCAAGCATCAATGACCCCATACATTTTAGAAGAAAGAGAAATGAGAGTTACTCAAATGGATATCTTTTCTAGATTGATGGCCGATAGATTGTTGTGGGTTGCAGGTCCTGTAAATGATGCAATGAGTACCGTTGTACAAGCACAGTTAATGTTCTTAGCTAGTAATAGTGCAGACGATATTACAATGCATATTGATTCACCGGGAGGTTCAGTTAAGTCTGGTCTTTCAATGGTCGATGTGATGGAATATATACCATGTGATATACGTACTGTGAATACAGGGATGGCAGCTTCAATGGGTTCAGTACTATTAGGTGCAGGAACTAAAGGCAAGAGAGCTTCTCTAAGACACTCTACGACTATGTTACACCAATCTTCAGGTGGTTTTAGTGGAAACATCCAAGACGCTGAAGTTGATTGGGCTGAATGGCAAAAAGTAAACTTAGAGCTTTTTAATTTGTTAGGTTCATACTGTGGTAAGAAAGCAGAGAAGGTAATGAAAGATGCTACAAGAGACTTTTGGTTAAATGCAGAAGAGGCTGTTGCATACGGCATAATTGATGAAATCATAAAACCAAAATAATATTAATATATAAAATATGGCAAATAGAGAGAAAACACGCGAAGTTTTTATTGAGCTAATTAATTTACAGCTTAAACCTCATAATAAAACATATGAGGATGTGGTCGATATTGCCGACTGGTATATGCAATATAATACCACTAGAGAAAGAGAACAAGAATTTATCAAACAGGCTACACAAATACTCAGAAATAAACTTAAGATGAGTAATTCTACTGCCGAAAGAGAAATCAACTGGTTTATTTTACAATGGGGTTTGACAACTAACGGAAACCCTATGGAAGAAGAAACTGTAGTAGTAGAAGCTAAGAAGACTCGAGAGAGAAAAACCAAAAAGTAATAACATATTACAAAATAAATAAAAAGGCACTATAATATAGTGCCTTTTTTGCTTTATACCAGTATGTAGTATTGATAAATAGAATATGAATCCTAGAATTAAAATACCGGAATGGATTATCGATGGTCCAGCAGATATCGAATATCGTACATATAAATTAAGAGGCGCTATCTCTGATCTAAGAAAGAAACTGGCGGCTGGTAATTTAATGGACGTTTTATTTGAAATCGACGACACATTAGATTACTTATATAGATATGATGCTGTTAAGGCTACACAAGATCCTAATCCAATTAATCAAATTGTCGGTGGATTTGAATTTCCTAATTTAGAATTAGTGTTTTCAACTGAAGAGGAATTAGAACTAGATAGTGTATTAGACAGTGTATTAGATGAAGCGATTGATTCATATGAAGAAATCCATGCAATATGTAGAGAGCAGTGGAGGATTATAGAAACTGGCATGACATGTAACTATGTTCCAAATAAGCCGTACTTTTTAAATGATGGGTTTGTTTTTATTAAGACTCCTGATAATGCAATGCACGTATATCATTTCATAAAGCCCAATAAATATTTTACACAGGACTGGAAAAAGTTTAAATTAAACCACATGCAGACTGAAAAATGGACAGATGAGAATTATTTTGCACGTGTCGAAGAAATTATTTCTAAGCAATCAGATAAGATTGTTATTAGAATAGACTGTAAAACAGATACTATTTTAGAAAATAATGCAATATGCGTAATAAACCAAAAGATATTTTCTATGTTACATAGAGACTACTCATTTTAATAATGATATATAAATCAAGAAAAATAACTATAAACACATGCCAACTGTTTCAAATCAAAACATAATTTTAGTATTACCTGAATTAGCGAGAATCGTTAGAGGTCAGGCTAATAGCATAAATATTGTACTACACCAAGACTATATCGGTAATCAATTGAATATCGGTGTTGCTAACGATGTTAAAGTAGAATTGTATAATTCAGACAATACTGTTATTGCAACACTTTCTAAATCACTTGGAAATCTAACATACGGTGCTGCTAACTCAGACGATCAAGGTGTAATCAATATTCCTTTGACAGGTGATCAAACTGCAGCTTTACCATTTAGTACCGACGCAACATATGGTGCATTAAAAGCTAAAGTAACAGTTACTTTAGGAATTAATCAAACTATTTTACCACATATTAAACTAGCAAACGTTTATGATGCTGGTAAACAAGTAGGTGATATCGTTGTAAGTAGATTTACTCTACCAGGTGCAGTATATAAAGTAAAATCATTTGCAATTAGCGAAAAACCTACACAAGGTCAAATCGTATTAAATGATGAATCACCTTCTGGTGTTACTAAAATTAGAATTGCAGTTAAAGACGATAAGGGTTATAGAAACTCTTATTTAGAATCAGTTTTAGAGAATAGAATTGATGTCGATGGTGTTAAGGTTTCATTATTCTTAACTAACGTAAATAACAACAGCGAATATTCTGCATTTGAAATTAAAAGTTGGTCAAGAATTGATGTACTAAATCAAGATGTCAATAATCCAATTAATAACGATGCTGATGACGCTATCGAATTGATAGTTGTTTCTGAAGGTAATTCAAGTATCCCTGGTTCAACATATAAGATTGAAGCTGGTGATGAATTAGGTATCTTTACAGAGTCATACTCATCACCTCATGGTATTTCAATTACTCCAGAAGGATTAGCGAAAATAGATGATATTAATAACATCACATTTAGTGGTGGTGCAATTGTCAATAATAATGGCAACGGTAATTTAGAAGTGGTATTCCCTTCAGTTACGGTAACTACTTCTGGAACTTCTGGTTCTTCAGGTATTGACGGCCAGGCTGGAACTTCAGGTGTTGATGGTCAAAATGGTACTTCTGGTATCGATGGAACATCTGGCCTAAGCGGAACTTCAGGTGTTGATGGTCAAGCTGGAACATCTGGTGTTGATGGAACATCTGGTATTGATGGAACATCTGGTATTGATGGAGCACAAGGTGAACAAGGTGTTGCCGGCCAAGACGGTACATCAGGTATTGATGGAGCACAAGGTGAACAAGGTGTTGCCGGACAAAACGGTACATCGGGCGTTAACGGTTTAGATGGAACATCTGGTGTTGACGGACAGGCTGGAACTTCTGGTATTGATGGTACATCTGGTTTAAATGGACAAGACGGAACATCCGGTATTGATGGTATAAATGGACAAGACGGTACATCCGGTATTGACGGACAAGCTGGAACTTCTGGTATTGACGGTATAAACGGACAGGACGGAACATCAGGAACTTCAGGTGTTAGTGGAACCGATGGTACTTCAGGTATTAATGGTCAAGATGGTACTTCAGGTATCGATGGTATAAACGGCCAAGACGGTACATCAGGTTTAAGCGGTACTTCTGGTGTTGACGGCCAAGACGGAACTTCAGGAGTTTCTGGAACTTCTGGTTCTTCAGGTATTGACGGTGCACGAGGTGAGGCTGGAACTTCAGGTTCTTCAGGTATTGATGGGGCACAAGGTGCACAAGGTGTTGCCGGTGCTGATGGAACTTCTGGTGTTAACGGAACTTCAGGTACTAACGGTACTTCAGGTATCGATGGTATACAAGGTGACCAAGGTCTTCCTGGTCAAGACGGTACTTCAGGTTTAAGCGGTACTTCTGGTATTGATGGAACTTCAGGAACGAACGGAACTTCTGGTATTAACGGAGCGCAAGGTGAGGCTGGAACTTCAGGTTCTTCAGGTATTGACGGGGTGCAAGGTGAACAAGGTGTTGCCGGTACTGATGGAACTTCTGGTGTCGATGGCATAAGTGGACAAGACGGAACTTCTGGTGTCGATGGCATAAGTGGACAAGACGGTACTTCTGGTGTCGATGGCATAAATGGACAAGACGGAACTTCAGGTATTGACGGAACTTCGGGTGTTGATGGAATCCAAGGTGTGCAAGGTGCTGCTGGGACGTCAGGAACCGATGGTACTTCTGGTATTAATGGTTCAAATGGAACATCTGGAACTTCTGGTGCTAATGGGATTGCCGGTACTTCAGGTTCTTCAGGAACTTCAGGTGTTAGTGGAACCGATGGTTCTTCAGGTTCTTCAGGTATCGACGGTACATCAGGATCAAGTGGTATCAATGGACAAGACGGTACTTCAGGTATTGACGGAACTTCGGGTGTAAATGGTACTTCAGGTATCGACGGTACATCAGGATCAAGTGGTATCAATGGAATAGACGGTGCTAATACACTAAGATGGTCAATTGGACCTTCTGTAAATGCAGGTTTTTGGACAGCAAACAACAGCACAATGTCTAGTGCTACTGAGTTTATAATTAATAAAACTGCGACTGGATCGGTTGACGCAACCAATTGGTTAGCGAATATAAGTGTAGGTGATATTATCACTGCACACAAAGTAGGATCTACATCATCATTTGGTACATATACGATTACTGGAATAACAGACAACGGTAGTAACGTAACGTTTGGTGTTAATGTCATCGCGGCTGCGGGTACAAGTGCGCTATATAATTCTTTTGCAATATCATATACTAAATCAGGTGCTAACGGTACTTCAGGTGTTGATGGAATTCAAGGTGAAGCGGGTACTAATGGTACATCAGGTGTTAATGGTACAAACCCAACCGGAGCTACTGTTGCATACAGAATTAAAGTTAATATGTTAAGTGGATCTATTAATGCATCTGATCCTATCGCAAACGTATGGGCGCCAGGTGGTGATGAAATTTATAATTCAGCTAATGGTTGGTCACAATCAGGTTGGGATATTCAAAGATCTAACAACAACTTAACATTAACTCACCCGCTAGGTAAACCTGTTTTATTCGGTTCTACTACAGCACTAAACGGAGTTAATTTATTTACAGTTGCATTTGTTGGTAGAAGTGCATCACAAATGTCTATTCAAAATACAGTAAGTAATGCTACTGTAAACTTTAATGGAATAACAGGTATTAATACCGGTGGAGCAACGGCTGGAACAGCACACACAACTATAACATTCTTCGTAGAAGCATAAAAAATTATATAAAAACAAATGGCAACTAATCAATCAGGTAAACCAACACAATTATTAATCACATCTGTTGTATCAGGTACTTCAGTTCCAGTAGACACTATCTCTGACGAGGCTAGCGTTTGGTTTGGATATCCTAAATCATTTCAGGTGGATCTTAATATCACACCACAAACACATGGTGATGCAACAACTAATACTCCATTTTACTATGGGGCAGGCGATGTTGAAGCAGGCGACTGGTTACTCCAGCCATCTGGTAAAGCTTACAGAATCGGATCAGTTATTTCTAGAGACGGTGATGGTTTTGCACAAGTAATTATTGAAGATGTTGATTCTTATATTATTCTAGGTGATTCATCGGGTGGTGGTAATAATTACCCAGATGAAGAGCAAGCAGGAGTTTGTATCGAGTTAGATGCAGATGGTATGCCAATCGTTGCAGGTATTGCACAATTATCATCTTCATTACCAAATATTGGTTATTGGATTGATGATGCGACTGCAAGATTTGAAGCAAGTGGTTCAGGTGCCGTTCAAGCAGTGGGTATTAATACTAATGCAGATCTAAATAAAAGATCAGTTGTAACTACAGCTGATGGAGACTCAACTGAAATCAGTATTACATATACACCATTCAGCGACTCATCGGTTGCTATTAAAGTTAACGGAATGGAAATTAATTTAGGCGACGGTGTGAAAACTGAAGACTCTTATTTCTCTAATGATGGTGGTGCCACAGCTAAACCAATAGCTGATATTGAAGCAGGAGATATCTTATTCTGGAACGGTTCAATAGCCGGATATCAGTTAGATGGAACAGACGACATTGACATCTCATATCAAAAATCTAGTTTAGATTAACATATTATAAAATAAATAAAAATATTTAATAATAAAACGCCAAGTAGTAGATTTACACTTGGCGTTTTTTATATATAATATAGCAGGGACAATAATGTCCCTTAGGCCTAAAAATAACATATATAAAACATGGCACAATTAAAAGTAAAACAAATTTCTGATTTCGTATCTGCTGTTGGAACTATCCACAATGCTACAGTTGGAACTGCTAACGTTACTGCAATCAGTACTGCTAAGTCTGAAGCTATTTCTGCTGCTGCTTCTGACGCTACGACTAAAGCTAACACTGCTGAGTCTAACGCGGTAGCAACTGCTGCTTCTGACGCTACGACTAAAGCTAACACTGCTGAGTCTAACGCTGCGGGTGATGCAACAACTAAAGCTAACAAGGCACTTTCTGACGCTAAAGATTATTCTGACATCCAGAAACTTAGAATCGACGCATTATTGCTAGACTCTACTGATGCTTTAGATTCATTTGCTGAAATCAAAGGTTTCATTGATGGATTAGATACTGCTGATATCGTAGGTTTGGTAAATGACATTAGCACTGCTAAGTCTGAAGCTATTGCTTCTGCTAAATCTTACACTGACGGTAGAGAAGTTATCATCAACAAAGCATTTGCTGACGCTGATATCGTAGTTGACTCTGCTGCTCAAGGTTACGCTGACACTGCTGAATCTAACGCTAACGGTTACACTGACGGTAGAGAAGTTATCATCAACAAAGCATTTGCTGACGCTGATATCGTAGTTGACTCTGCTGCTCAAGGTTATGCTTCAGATGCTCAAAGTGCTGCTGCTTCAGATGCTACAACTAAAGCTAACAACGCATTGGCATCTGCTAAGACTTATGCTGATACAGCTGAGTCTGATGCTGTTGCTTCTGCTAAGTCTTACACTGATACATCAATCGCTGCTTTAGATTCTGACTTACAAGGTCAAATCGATGCATTATCAGGTGTTAACTCTGATGAAGTAATCGCTCTTTTCGTAAGTAGAACATCTTTCGACGCTGGTAAAGTATTCAATCTTAACGGAGGACACGTTGCTGTATTCGTTAACGGTTTACAGATCCACGAAGCTGGTGAAGGTGTTGACGGTTGGGTTTCTGAAAACGGTCAATTATTTACCGTTACAGGTTTAGGTTATGACTTAGAAAATACCGATCACATCGTTGTTTCTGGTACATTAGCTTAATCATTTAGTAACAACTAACGATTAAACTTAGTTAATCCTAGAAGGTCCACCGAAAGGTGGACCTTTTTTTATGAATATATAAATCAAACAAATAAATCTAACAATATGAACATTGGTATTACAATTTCACTTGGCAAAGAAAGAGAAAGTCTTTGGATAAACGATATTAAACTAAACGCGTTATATCTACTTAAAGCCTTAAAAGAAATAGGATATAATGCATACCTATTAAATGCTAGCGAAGTACAAGCACCATATGAAGAAAAAGTAGTATGGGATGTTAATCAATTTCCTATATATGATTATAAAGAAAAGGCGGTTGATACAGACTTGATGATTTGGTTAGGCGCAACTTATTCAGATATAAATATTTTAGACTTTAAGAAAACCGGAACTAATAAAAAAGTTATTAAGTATGTTTGTGATAACAATTATATGAATGACTTAGAAGCTGCTATGTTTAATTCTGGACCAGAAGCAACTGGATATAATCAAGAATTAGATGAAGTTTGGTATGTGCCACAACAAGAGGAATTAAACCGTGAATATTATAGAGTATTGCATAATCTTCCTGTAAATAAAGTTAGACCAGTTCCTTTTATATGGGATCCCATGTTTTTAGATTTAGCTTCACAAAAATATAACAATTCTGAGGTTATAGAAAGAGGATTACCAGTGCCTGTATATAAAGCAGGAAAGTCTAATGTAGAAAAACAATTAGCTTGTTTTGAATCAAACATTGGTGTTCAAAAATGGCACATTAATAATCTATTAATAGCCGAAGATTATTTAAGCATAGGCGGAGAATTCCAAAAACTAAACATATTGTGTGGCGGGGACATTATTAAAAATAATTATTACGCTTCAGTGATTAAACACACTAGAATGTTCAACGAGGACCCTATTAAATTAAATTATTTACCAAGATTGGGAGCTATTGATGCTTTAGCTCAATTTGCAGATGTCGTTCTTGCACATCAACACACAAACCCATTAAACTATTCATATTTAGATGCTCTTTATCTACAGTTCCCATTAGTACACAACGCACCGATGATTAAAGATGCTGGATACTATTATCACGGCAATAACATTGGTTCAGGTGCACGACAACTTAAACTCGCTATCGAAAAACATGACGAGAACATGGAAGCCTATAATGAGAATAGTGAAAGGGTTTTAACTAGATACACAGTTTATAACGAAGGTCTTTTAGAAACATATAAAGGATTGATTGAAACCACTATGGGTATTAATGATCACAAGTTGGGTTCTATATATGATTGGCAAACAAACTTATATAAATAAGTCATGCCAATCGATGCTAAAAAGATAATTTTTAGAAGACTTGTCAGAGAGTATGAGTTTTTAGTAGAAGATCTTCGAGATATTGAACAAGCTAACACTGAGATCAAGGACTCATTTATGAAATCATTAAATGAGATTGATCAAGAAGGTATTTTACAAACCGACGAGATGGATAATATGGCAGATGGTTGGGCTAAGTCAGTTAAAGAACAAGAAGAT
>Ga0102814_10001461_pt1 | contig 16647 bp, 20 predicted proteins | sample ColrivemetaGS741_FD_79112 | JGI IMG/M metagenome (GOLD analysis project Ga0102814, IMG submission 79112) | Estuarine microbial communities from the Columbia River estuary - Flood tide ETM metaG S.741 | ecosystem: Environmental > Aquatic > Marine > Intertidal zone > Estuary | place: USA... | reverse complement strand
GTATGATCTCTTCCGTGTGAATCTTGTAATATGTTATTTTGATTTGTCATTTAATCGTGTCTAGCACCTTTTAATATTCTGAATATATGTAAAACGGATGGAAAAATAGCATCCATAGACTCTTTGGCGCCATTAGTTGACCCTGGTAAGGCTAATACTAAGGTATTTTTAATGGTTCCCGCAATACTTCTTGATAACATAGAAAAAGGTGTTCTGTCTTGTCCGTAATTTCTAATCGCCTCTTCAATTCCAGGAATTCTTCTATCTAATAATGGTATTAAAGCTTCTGGAGTCACATCTCGGCTTGAAAGTCCAGTTCCACCTGTATAAATAATTAAATCTATGCCTTGCGTGTGAAATAATTTAGCCTTTTCCTGAATGATATCTGTTTCATCAGGTATAATAATATAATGAGCAATTTTTACATGACATGATTCTAATTTACTAATAATTGCTTTTCCTGCTCTATCTTCCTTTTCACCTGCTGAAATAGTATCAGAACACACAATCACAGCCGCTGTTAAATCTTTTCTGAATTTATCTGTAAAATCTGATTTTCCTCCCTTTTTACTAATCAATTTAATGTGATGAATTTCAATGCCCTTATCAATTGGCTTTAACATATCATACATGTTTAACGCAACAACACTCGCTCCATGCATGGCTTCAACTTCAACACCTGTTTTATAAATAGTTTTAACTGTAAAAATTATTGCTATTTCTAAACCGTTTATTTCATAATCCACACTAGTGAATTCTATGGGTAATGGATGACAATCAGGCAAAATATCTGGAGTTCTTTTTACCCCTAATAACCCAGCTGCTTTACTCATGGCAAATACATTTCCTTTAGGAACGGTATCATTATTAATAGCATCAATTGTTTCTTGTTTGCTCACTTTTACAATTGCCTGCGCAATGGCTGTTCTTAAAGTTGAGCTTTTATTTGTAATATCTACCATTTTTTATGTTGATTCGTTTATTTGTTGATTCGTTTAACTGTTTAATTGTGCTTTTTTCAAAGCATTCAGTTTATTTGAAATTTTTTCAATTTCTTTTCTGATTTCATTGTAATCCTATTCTTTTATAAAATCTAATTCGTGAGCAATGATAATCTGATTTAGAACTTCCATTAATGAACTAAATGATAACGTAGTAAAATGAGCCATGTCTTTATTTGTATTTCTAGATGTGCCCTCGGCTAAATTAGATGCCACAGAGATAGAGGCTCTGCGTAATTGATTTGTTAATCCAAACTTTTCTTCATCGGGAAACGATTTAATAATATTATATATGATTTTTATTAGCTCTTTTGAATCTACCCAAACATTTAGTTTTTCAAATGAATATTTATAGGTCATTTTTATATTTTAACAATTAAACAAATTGACAATTCCACAAAAAACACTTAAGTGTTTTTCTTCCATTGGTGTGAACTATCTTCAAAAATTTCCTTCCCAAAAACAGGAACATTGGCTTTAATTTCTTCAACAATATATTCTAAGGATTCAAAAACTATTTTTCTGTGCGGTGACGATACAAAAACAAACAAGCATATTTCTCCAGCATTTACAGTTCCCAAACTGTGGTAAATATGCATACAAGTAAGCTCAAATTTTTCAAATGCAGCTTCACGAATTTCATGAAATTTAGCATTTGCCATCTCTTCATAAGCCGTATATTCTATGGCAGTTACCGTTTTATTATCAATAACATCTGACCTAACCTGCCCTAAAAATATATTATGAGCACCAATAGTTGTTTTGGTTTGATGTTTTGCTATGGATTCTCCTATAAATTCTGAAGAAATCGCTCCTTGTTTAAAAACACTTTTTATTTTTTTATCGCTCATTTGATCCTTTATTTTGTAATTCTTTTATGTAACTGTTAATTTCTGAGGCTCCTTCTTTAATACTATAGCAATTATGTATGTTATGTTTATTTAAAATGAAAACTGCCATTTTGCATCGGATTCCAGACTCACAGAAAACAGCTTTTTTCTTTTCACTGTTTATTAAATCTAAATGTTCTAAAAATGAATTTAAAGGCATGTTTGTAACGGTAATACCTTCAACTTTTGGCTGTTCATGCGATTCTCTTACATCAATAAATTGAACATTATCTAATATCACGAATTCCTTTATAGATGATTCAAAATCTTCAACCTTACAAGAATTATTCAATTCTTGTTTATTGAAATCAACTTTATTTAAAAGGACTTTTTGAATTTCATTTTCTGACTTTTTAATATTAAGTATCGTAGTTTGATAGGATAAAGCATCATAACAAAGCAATTTCCCGGAAAGAACATCACCTATTCCTAAAATTATTTTAAGTACTTCATTGGCCTGCATGGTTCCTATGATACCAGGCAAAACACCTAAAACACCCACTTCAGAGCAATTTGCAATGGCATTCTTTTTTGGTTTATTAGGGAACGCACACCTGTAAGATGGACCGTTGTTATAATTAAACACAGACACTTGTCCTTGAAACTTATAAATAGCCCCAAAAACCAATTTTTTATTGGTAATAATACAAGCATCATTAATAAGATACCGGGTTTCAAAATTATCAGTACCATCAACAATCACATCGTATTGATTAAATAATTGAATAGCATTCTGAAAGGTTAATTTTTCAGGATATGCAATAATTTTAATGGAATCATTTAAATCATCTAATTTCCTTTTTGCCTCAGTTGCTTTATTTCTTCCCAAAGAAGATGTTCCAAATAAAATTTGACGCTGAAGATTTGATTTTTCAACGACATCAAAATCAATAATCCCAATGGTGCCAACTCCCGCAGCAGCAAGATATTGTAAAACAGGACAACCTAAACCACCTGCTCCAACCACTAAAACTTTAGCTTTTGATAGTTTATCTTGACCTTTTTGACCAATTTCTGAAAGTATGATATGTCTGTTGTATCTATCCATTTAAAATAATTACCCACCAGAAAATGGTGGTAACAATACAATTTCTTGATTAATTAATTTTGTTTTTATTGGGACTAACTCATTGTTTTGTGCTACTTGAAATGGTTTATCCTTCAAATTGCTATATTTTAGAAAGAGTACTTCTAATAATTCTGAAATGTAACTTCCAGAAAACTCTATCGTCTCTTCATTACAATTTGTAAGCTCAGCAAGCATTCCAAAATATTTAATTGTTACTAACATCTATAATTATTTTTAAATCTTCAGGGGTATTAATGTTTTTGGTAAATAATTCAGTTTGTGAACTCAGTGTTATGTTTTTTACTTTACATTGATTTACGGCTACTTGTAGTCTTCTTTCATTGTTTTTCAACAGCTCGTAAAATTTGGTCTCACAACATTTTTTATACAGGGCAATTAATGGCATGGTTTTTCCTTTGCTTAAAATTTGTATGATGTCTGATTGACTTTCTTGTGCTTTAATTAACAACTCTAAAATTTCTGTTGAAATTAAAGGAACATCACAACTTAGAACCAAATTAAACTCTGTTTTTGAGGTTTTTAAACCAGAATAGAGTCCTGCCAAAGGACCCGCATCTTTCATTATATCTTCAACACGTTTCAAATTAAATATATCATAATCAGGATTATTTGAAACAATTATTATTTGAGATACTAAAGGCTTCATAGCTGTAATACTATACTCCATAAATGATATACCATTTAACTTCAAAAACCCCTTATCTGTTCCCATACGAGAGCTTTTTCCACCAGCCAAAATAATACCTGTTATGTCTTTTTGCTCTATCATTTTAAGTAAAAAATAATTTAAAACTTGCCATAATAAGTACTAATGCTAAAATATATCGCAGTTTTTGATTGTTTAATTTTTTGCTTCCAAAATAGCCACCTAAAACACCTCCAACTATTGCAATGGCTACCAATATAAAAGAATCCTTACTTAAACTTATTCCAGTACTTAACTGACCAATTAATCCAGAAGCTGAATTTACCCAGATAAATAAGGCCGATACAGCAGCAGCCTCTTTCATTTTACCCCAATGCAGCAGTAAAATTAACGGTGTTAATATAATGCCACCGCCAATACCAATTAATCCTGAGAAAAAACCAATGATTCCTCCAACTATTAAACCTTGCCAAAGTTTCACTTGTTTTATAGTATCCGTTTCTTTACCAAAAACGTTTAACATTTTTAGAATGGCAAAAACTAATAAAACGGCTAAAACCTTTTTATAAATTGTGGCATCAATTTCAATAGTTCCACCCAAAAAAGCTAATGGTATAGAGCTTATGGCAAATGATATAAATAATTTTTTATTGAAAAACCCTTCTTTAAAATAATAATAAAAAGAAATACCTGCTACAAATAGATTTAACAGAAGTGCCGTAGGTTTCATGGTTTCGGGAGCAAAAGAAAACAAAGCCATCAATGCCAAATAACCACTGGCCCCTCCATGACCCACACTTGAATATAGAAATGATACAATAGGCAGTATAATTAAAAAAAGATAGATATTATCTAATTGAAACATAGCTATAAACTTTTAATCTTTTCAAGTTGGACATCCAAGAATTTCCAGCATTTTACATTCATCTCTTCAAAGACACTTATTAAAGATTTTCCATAAGGTGTTAGTACAGTGCCACCTCCACCTTTGCCCCCAATACTGTTTATTGTGACTGGCTTTTTTGATGTTTTATTAACTGAATCCATTAAATGCCATGCTTTTTTGTATGATATATTAATAGCTTTTGCTGCCTTAGATAAGGAACCTGTCTCGTCAATAGCCTTCAATAATGACACTTTTCCTTCTCCTAGAAACTCTTCGCCATCTAGTTCAACCCAAATTCTACTTTTTATTTTAAAACTCATTACTGCTTTTTTAAACGGGTAATAAAATCACTTCAACCTCATCCTTGATATGAATCTTTTCAACATCTCCTGCCATTTTTACTAAGGCATTTGAAATAGCAAATGTTTGCAACATTGCAGAACTTTGACCTTCTAAAATGGTGACTTTTCCTTCCTTATAAATAGCTTTTAGAAATTGTGGTCTATCACCACTTTTTACAAAATTTGAGGCTGATTTTGCTATAATTTTTGGCAAAGAAGCATCCTGTAATCCTACCATTTCTTGCAAGGCAGCATATACATAGATGTAAAAACAAGACAGCGCAGCTGCTGGGTTTCCCGGCAATGCAAACAAAAGGGTATTGTCATTCTTACCAAAAAATAAAGGTTTTCCTGGTTTTTGATTTACTTTATAAAAAATTTCATCAATATTCAATTCTTTAAGTGCTTTACCCACAAAATCATAATCACCAACTGAAATACCTCCAGTAATAATGACCATTTCATTGGTTTCTATTACACCTTTTATTTTAGATAAAGTCACTTCATAGTTGTCTTCTATTTTATGAATAGTAACATCCTCAAAACCTAAATTTATTAATGCGCTTTGAAGCATTTTTGAGTTACTCTCAAATATTTTTCCATATTCTAAAATGTCTCCAGGTTCAATAAGTTCATTTCCGGTAGTGATTAATGCTATGGAAGGTTTTTTGTAAACTGAAACTTCTGTGATTCCTAAAGAACTCAAATAACCAATGGCTGCAGGGGTTAATTTGATTCCTTTTTTTAAGGCCAATTCTCCTTTTTCAACTTGCTCTCCAATTGCGCGAATGTTGTAGTTAATGGGAAGTTTTGTTTCTATAATAATCGTATTTTCAGCAACCGAAACTTTTTCCTGCATAATAACAGCATTAGCAGAATCTGGAACGGCCGCTCCAGTAAAAATTCTAACAGCTTCCCCTTTATTTAATTGAATGTGGTGACCATCACCGGCTTTAACTTCTCCAATAAATGAATATGTAAAATTATCATGCAAATTTAAAGCATAGCCATCCATAGCTGATTGTCTAAACGGAGGCATGTCTATGGGAGAATACACATCACTAAAAAGTGTTGAATTTCCTGCCTTTACAATAGGTATATTAATTGCTTTTGAAATTTTGCTACTGTTTTTTTTAACAGCTAATATAGCTTCCTCAATACTAATCATTACATTTTCGTTATGTCAAAACAAATATAACGAATTGTTTATTTAGAAGAACATGATAATTATCATTTCAATAAAAAATTATGACAGTAGCTCTAAAACCTTTACTCTATTTCTGGTAGAATATATTTTACCATCATCATGCAGCTTTTTTAATATTCTTGTAATCACCACACGCGATGAATTTAAATCTTGTGCAATATCCTGATGGGTAATCTCTAAATCAAAATCATTTGAAATTTTAACCTTATGAGATAAGTATTTCCAGATACGCTCTTCCATTCTCATAAAAGCTAAAGAATCGATAGAATCTACCATTTCAATTAACCTAAAATGATAACTATCTATAATAAAATGCCTCCAGGTTTTATATTTTACTAACCAGTCGTCAACCTTTTCTACAGGTATAAAAACCGCTTCAATATCTGCCTCAGCAATTCCCATAAAAATACTTTGTTTTCTATTTAAACAGTTTGCAAATGAAATGGCACATGTATCACCAGCTTCTAAATAATATAAAGCAATCTCTTCTCCTGCTTTATCTTGCCTCATAATTTTTACAACCCCTTTCAATATTAAAGGGATATGAGTTAAATAATCCCCTACATCTATTAATAACTCTCCATTTTTTATACTTTTCAAATAACCAACTTTAATAATTTCATCTATTAATTCATCCTCAAATATATTTGAATATTGGTTCAAAAGGATTTTTTTTAATTCAGCATCGTGATAATTCATTTTATTCAACTTTTCTGGTATACTTACAAAATTAATGAATTAAAAAGAAAGACTCTCTGATATATATCAGAGAGTCTTTGCCTCTTTTATAATTCTCTATTAAATTAAAACTTAACTTGAATTTGAGCTATCAAGGCATCATCATCAACATTAATAACAGTTTGAATATTTGCTTGATAATTAATTTGCAATCTAACTTTATCGTTAAAGTAATAATTAGCACCAAGGGTCATTCTTTCTTGATATACATAACTAATATTATCTTTAACATCTAAATTAGGATCAAAATATTCATATTTAAAAACGGGCTGAAATTTCTCATTGACATTATAAAACGCCATAATATAGGCTCCATCTCTGCGTTCTCCTAAAGAAACAGGTGTTGCACCACAACCTCCTCCTGAACCTAAAAAGTAGGCTCCTTCGTCATATATATATTCCCCTTGAATCTTAAATTTATCTAAATCTAATGCAAACTCACCTCCTACACTTGTTCTTGAATCATCATTATTATTTGGTATAGGGTATCCGTATCTAAAACTACCTCCTACGGTTAAATAACTAGTTAATCTATAAGTTAACCTACCAATGATGTCTTTTTTAGTGTTGTCATCTTTTACTTTTAAACCTCTCCCATTCATTAATGCGACAGCATAGTTAAATTTAGTATACTTGTTTCCACCTAACAACATGAGTCCAAAATCCCTTTGTGGAGCAACTAATTGATCTGCAACTATTGATCTGTCAATGGTTATTAAAGCATTACACGGTGTTGACACATCTAAACTGAATGGTTGTTTAAATGAACCTACAGATACTCTTGCCCAATTATATTTATCATAGGTTACAAAAGCATCCATTAAATAGGCATCTCCTGAACTTCCAATAAATGGGCTAGTTTCTAGCATAAAGTAATATGAAAAATCATCATAAACCTTACCTCTGACACCTATTCTTGCTCTTCTAAATTTAAAAGTATTTTCGTTGCCATCTGTAAAATTATAATCATATTCTGGTTGTATATATCCAAATATCTTTATAGAGTTAGCACTTAAAGAATCAGATGCCGTTAAATCATCTCCCTCACAACCCTGAGAAAACGTCATATTTATAAAAAATAGTGACATTAACGTGATTAATATATATGTTTTATTATTCATTATATGAATTTTTAAGTCTATTAATTAGAGAAAAGTGGATAATCTTTTGGAACTGTAGCACTCCATTTATTTGATGTCCAAGACGGATTTGAATTATAAAGTCCGTTCATTCCAAATTTTAAACTGTAGGCGTCATATCCTAAAACTCTTAAACAAGCTGTCATAACTGCTGATGTTTGCCCAGTATAACAATAAGTTATAACTTTTGCATTAGTTGCAGAATTAAGACCTAAATAAGTATCATCAGCCAAATTAAGTGGGTTTATTCTATATGCGTTTGAAATATGACCAAAGCCTAAATAATCTGCTTCACTAAAGAAATTATTTACAAAATAGTTTCCAGGATTGTTTAACACTTCAGAAGCTGAAACTCCTTGAAAACCAAGAGCAACGATGGCTTCTACGCGTTCTTTTAAAATAGCTTCACCATCTGTTAAAACACTTGTTAATGCAGGATCTGTAAAAATAATATTTGCAGGTGCACCAGAATTTGACCAATTAGTACTATTTTCTGCAATGTTACCAATTCCGTTGTTCCATGGACCCGCTGTACTAGCATTCCATCCAGACATTCCCCATTTTAATGCTTGAGTATGAGGATATCCATACATACGCAATAACGCTGTGGCATAACAAGCTGTTTGACCTGTATAACAAATAATAAGAATAGGTTTTGTTGCATTTGCAGCATCCGTTAAAATATTGGCAAAAGCAACGTTTTTAGCACCATTAACATGAGCTGTTAAAAAATCTGTATTATTTCTTATATCCATGATGTAATAGCTACTAAGGAAACCATCAACCAAATCTGAAGAAGCTGGAGGCCCAACAACGAACTTTTCTCCATCTGTATTTGTGAGGATTTGGTCAATATCTAAATTGCTTTGAACCATATAATCCTTTAATAAGGTAAACTTAGGTGTTGATATAATAGGACTATCGGTTGGATCGTCGCCTCTATCGCATGAGGTGAAAAACAAACTAGGTATTAATAATAGTCCAATAAATAGAATTGATATTTTTTTCATGATTTTAATATTTAATTGTGTGGATTATTTGAGTTTTTATTCAATGACTGGATACATGTTTATTTCTTTTTTAGAGAAAGCATCCATATTATGTTTTTTTAAATTATCGTTCATAAAACCATTTGCTCCATATGCCAGATTTCCAGTTTTATAACCTAAAACATTTAAGTAAGCAACAACATATGCTGCTTTTAAACCTGTTTCATCATATACAACAATTTGCTTGTCTGTTGGTAAGCTTAACAAGTCAGTATTAGAAGTTAGTGATGCGTGAGGTTCAAAATTGAAGGAACCACCTATATGACCTAAAGCATAATTATCCATGGTAGTATAGTTAACCACAAAATAATTGTTAGTGTTTTCAAAAACATCGGCTGGTTTTATTATAAAATCTTTATAAGGAAGTTTAAATAACTCTGTTAATCTTGCTTTTAATATTTCTTTTGCGTCACTTTTTCCAGTATTTAATGCAGGATGATTTCCAACGGCTGGTTTTAGGTTTTCAGAAATTTCTAATTTTGAAGCATAATCATTATTAATGCTTTTAAGCCACGTGTTTTCAGCAAAATCTTCTCTCCAAGAACTCATGCCCCATTTCATACTGTATACATTATTATAGCCAGCAATTCTTAATAAACCGGCATAATATGAAGCTGATTGACCTGAATAACAAATGAGAATGATCTTTTCAAAATCATTAGGAATAATAGTGTTTTCAAAATAAGACAATAAGTCTTCAGCGTTTAAGTTTTTAGATCCTTTTATATGTCCATAGTCAAACCATGTCTCACTCCTTATATCTATAACATGATACTTTGGGTTTTTAAGATTATTTTTAACCTCTTCTGCATTAATAATTGGGAATGTTCCATTATTTATAAAATCATTCATATTCTCTAAATAATCTAACAGAGTTAAAAACTCATCTGGGGGATCTAAATTGGGTTGAATATTAGTTTCTGCAGCACCAGAAACGCTATTGAAAAACGTAGCAGCAGAAATAAAAAATACTACAAAAAATAACTTGGTCTTTTTCATGGGATAATAATTTAAAATTCAAAAAAATATTGATTATAATTCTGAGCAAAATTATATCTCAAACCAAATTATTTACATGACATTTGTTAGCTTTATCTAATACATAATCAGTTAATTGTGTAACAATTGTTACATATAAAACCTACTGTGTGACTTATGTCACATAAAATGATTTATATCATATTTTTTAAGGTTACAAACAAATATTTTTACACAAAATAATATTGCAAATTTCAAGTTTTTTGAAATTAAATTGTAAACCAAAAAAAATGAAGAATTTAGTTATTTTAGGAGCAGGTACCTCAGGAACGATGATGGCAAATCATTTAGTTTCTAAACTGCCCAAAAAAGAATGGCAAATCACTATCGTAGATCAATACAAAACACATTATTACCAACCAGGATTTTTGTTCTTGCCTTTTGACACTTATACAGAAGATCAAGTTAAAAAAACTGGAAAAAAGTTTATTCCTAAAGGCGTTAATTACATTCAAAAGAAAATTGAAAAAATACTTCCAGAGGATAATAAAGTTGCATTAGTAGATGAAACACTGTCTTATGATATTTTAATAATAGCTACAGGGTCAAAAATTGCTCCAGAAGAAACTGAAGGTCTGTTAGGGCCACTTTGGAGAAAGGATATTTTTGATTTTTATACTTATGAAGGTTCCTTAGCCCTACGTAATAAGCTACGCGAATGGGAAGGTGGAAAATTGGTAGTGCACTTAACAGAAATGCCAATTAAATGTCCAGTGGCTCCTTTAGAATTTGCTTTTTTGGCAGATTCATATTTCCGTAAAAAAGGGATGAGAGATAAAGTGGATATTACTTATGTAACTCCTTTATCTGGAGCTTTCACAAAACCAACTTGTACTAAAGCGCTAAATTATCTATTAGAAGAGAAACAAATAAATATAGAAATTGATTTTGCAATTGAAAGAGTTGATAACGTTAAAAAAGCAATAATAGATTATGCCGAGAAAGAAATTCCTTTTGATTTATTGGTAACCATCCCAACAAATATGGGAGATGAAGTTATTGAGCGCTCAGGTATGGGAGATGATTTAAATTTTGTTCCTACACATAAGCACACATTACAATCTGTAGATCATGACAACGTTTTTGTTATTGGTGATGCAACCAATGTTCCAGCATCCAAAGCAGGCTCAGTTGCCCATTTTGAAGCAGAAACTTTAACTGATAATATTATTCTATATACTCAAGGTTATAAATTAAAAGAAGAATTTGATGGTCATGCCAATTGTTTTATAGAAACAGGAAATAATAAAGCTTTACTTATTGATTTTAATTATGACCAAGAACCTGTACATGGTACATTTCCTTTTTCAAAAATAGGCCCCCTAAAATTATTAAAAGAAAGCATTTTTAATCATTGGGGGAAATTAGCCTTTAGGTGGATTTATTGGAACATGTTATTAAAAGGAATAGCCATTCCTTTTGTATCAAGAAACATGAGTTTTAAAGGTAAAGTCTTTGATATTAAAGCAGATAACAAATAATAACAATAATAAAATTAAATAATTATGGATTTAAACATAGCAGGAATTAGATTAGATGTTACTGAAGATGGATATTTAACCGATCTATCTCAATGGAACAAAGAAATAGCTGTTGAAATGGCTAAAGAAAATGGTATTGAATTAACAGATAAACACTGGGAAGTCCTTTACTGGATTCAAGATCAAGTAAAAAATGATGTTGCTCTATCTATAAGAGGCATTAAAAAAAGTGGTGTAATAGATATCAAACAATTCTATGAGTTATTCCCTGGAGGACCATTAAAAATTTCAACTAAAATAGCAGGTGTACCAAAACCAAAAAGCTGTATTTAATAACATAAAATTATAACATTATGAGTACTAAAGTTAAAAAAATGCTTTTCATTCTTTCAAAAGCAACTATTGAAAATGCCTATGCCGCTTTTGTGATGGCTAATGGCGCCAGAATGGAAGGCATTGAATCTGAAATATTTTTCACATTTTTTGGATTGGAAGCTATTCAAAAGAAAAAACTAGAACATTTACATGTTGCCACTGTGGGTAACCCAGGAATGCATATACCAACTATGTTAGGTGGTTTACCTGGTATGGAAGCATTAGCTACTACTATGATGAAAAAAGAAATGGAAAAACTAGATATGCCTCCAATTGGGGAATTTCTTGAAATTCTTTCTGATTCTGGTTGTAAGCTATGGGCTTGTAAATTAGCTGTAGATATGTTCCACTTGAAAAAAGAAGATTTAATTGATCAACTGGATGGTATCTTAACTATTGGTGACTTTTACAACAGAGCAGATCAAGAAGGATGTCAATTACTTTTTATTTAAAAGAAGAAGTAACAATAAATATATTAAACAAAAAAGCCTTACTAAATAAGTAAGGCTTTTTTATTTATAAGTCATTAATCTTATTATTAAAGAGCGTATCCAACACCAAAGTAAATGCCTTCTGGATAACCAATTCCTGTTCTATAAAGAAAATGTTTACCTGGCACATTTCTTCTATACCCTATATTAATTGCAGGATCCGTTTTATCATGATTTTCGGAATATTGTGTTTGATTAATTTTTGCTGCCCCAATAGCGACTTCAAATCTTCCTTTTCCTGAGCCAAAAAGAACGCCTCCTTGTCCCATTAAAGTTGTTCCACTATTAGTTATAAGTGTTAACCAAACACCATACCCTACTCTTGCAAAAACAGCTATATTATTATTTTCATATACGATTCTATCATAAAAAACATGAGCTGCATTATAAGCCAAATCAGGCGCCAAGGATCCATGAATTATATTTTTTTTTAAAGAAATATCTTTTTCTGTTGTTGTTGTTTGAGAATTCATAACATTACAAACTGTAAACATAAAACACAAAGTGAAAGCAATATTAAATAGATTTTGATTCATATAATTTTATTGATAGTTACAATTTAAAAAGGGCATTTTTCCGTTTGAAATATTTTAAATCTATCTCAAGTAGAATTAAAAAGTGGCGAATATAGATTTAATTAAAACAGTAACCTATTTAAATAATTTTTCAATACTGGAAAGTCATTGATTGATGAATATCATTTCATAAATAACTATAGACATTTAGCTTAGCAATAATTCATACCAAGTTCTATAAACGTATGATATAGAAGTATTTAAAATTTTTTCGCTAATTCTTAAAATCATTAAACTATGAAACGATTTTTATCTTTATTACTTGTATTAATTTTCTTTTCCTTGTTCACAAAAGTTTTGGGACAAGTCACTGAGTTTCCTTATACTGAAAGTTTTGAAACCGAATCTTTTATAGAAGGAACCAATGTCTATTTTATCAACAATTGGTTTGGGAATCATGTTGACAGCACAAGAGTATTCCAGGAACAAACCAATGTTAAAAGTGGTACTTCGGCTTTAGGATTATGGCCTATTCCTGAAGAAGGGGTCGATAGTGAAGAAATAGAACTTATTGTAAACGTAAATCTTGATCTTACAGGAATGGAAAATGTTGTAGCTAAATTTTGGGTAGCTACCGAATCCACCGCTGCTTATAAGCATGTTAAACTCTATTTGAAACAATCAATGGACGGTGGTCTTACATTTGGACCCAAATTTATAATGGGAACAGATTATCGCGGCTTCTTAAATGCTGATACTCCGTATCAAGAATTCACGTTTCCAATTCACTCAAGTGCAAATAATAATCCCGATGTCGTTTTACAATTTATTGCAAAATCGGGCGCAAGAAAAGGAACCGTAGCTAAGTTGTTTATTGATGATGTTTATATTTATGCGGCACCAGAAGATATATTTCCACCTGTTGCCATAGAACCTAAAACACTCAATGTAAATGAAATTAGTATTCGTTTTAACGAATCTGTAGATGAATCAGCTTTAGATCCAGCTAACTTTATTTTTGCTCTTGGTTCACCTACAGGACACAGTGGTTCGGGATCTGGAGGACATAAAATTGCTGATTCAAAAGACTTACCGACTATTGGATCGATTACCCAAATTGAACCAGATACGTATACCTTAAATTTAACAACACCTATAAATATTGGTAAATATTATGATCTCACCATTTCTAATATTAAAGACATCGCCGGAAACACTATGCTAACAAGTACCAGCACATTTATCTATAATCCACTTACTGAAGGTCTTGTTATTTCTGAAATTATGTACGATGACCCTCCTAAAGAGCAAAATGATAATCTTGAATTTATTGAATTGTACAATAATACGGATACACCCATTGAATTAGGCGGACTAATGATAAAAGGTGGTATTGCCAGTGGAAAATTACCTGAATTCACTTTGCAGCCAGATTCTTATTGGGTTACTGCTAAAAACGCATCGGCATTTTATAATGTTTTTGGTGTTATCGTGCATGAATGGATGGGAGCTAACTTGAGTAATGATGAAGCAGAGTCCCTTTTTATTGTTAATACTAATCATCATTCCGGAGTTAAAATAGATTCACTCACCTATTCTCCGGGTAAACCATGGCCAGAAGGTGCTGCTGGATTAGGACATTCCATGGAACTCATTGATCTTTCTTCAGATAACAGCAACCCGCTAAACTGGAAAGATTCGAATAATTATATTGGAAATTACAATGGAACTGATATTTATGCAAGTCCAGGTTATGCCAACTCAACACTTAGCACCGACCATTCTTATTTAGAAGAACAAGTACGTATTTACCCTAACCCTGTAAGAGATGCATTAACTATCGACTCAAAAATTGAACTCACCAAGGTTGAAATATATTCTGTTTTAGGAAAAAAGGTGAAAGAAATACATAGAGATTTCAATACTGTTCAAACAAGTCATTTACCTAACGGTATTTACATTGTTAAAATCTATTCTGACAATGAGTGTACAACCAAAAAAATATTAAAAAAATAAGACATTAAATAAAAACCTTAAAAAAAGAGCCTTACATTTCTGTAAGGCTCTTTTCTACTTTAATTTAATATGACATTAATAAAAAACAACTCCCAATACTATCTTCACATTCATAGTTATTACGCAGTGAATTAATCTTAATTAATAATTATAAATCACTAGTTTTCGGTGGCTCCAAAAGTTCGAAAAACTGATCAAGTTTCGGTAATATCACTATTTCAGTGCGACGATTAAGAGCACGTCCTTCAGTTGTTTCATTAGTTGCTTTTGGTATATATTCAGAACGTCCACCAGCAGTCATTCTTTCTGGTTCTACTCCAAATTTTGTTTGCATTAACCTTACAATTGAAGTGGCTCTTTTGACGCTCAAATCCCAATTATCATCAATACAATCCGTTGCTATAGGCACATTATCTGTATGACCTTCTACTAAGATATCCAATTCATCATGGTCATTGATAATCTTTGAAATCTTCCCTATAACTTCTTCTGCACGATTACTTATTTTATAACTTCCGGTTTTAAAAAGCATCCTATCAGAAATAGAAACATAAACCACTCCTTTTTTAACCTCTATATTAATATCTTCATCATCAAAATCGTCTAATGATCTTTTTAGGTTCATTACAAGTACCAAATTCAATGAATCTTTTCTTTGTATAGACGTTGTGAGGTCCTTGATATACCTATTTTGCTCATTTAAAGCTTCTAATGATTGTTTGATACTTTCAGCCCCCGTTTTACTAACAATAGAAAGATCTGAAAGTCTGTCTAGCAAATTGGTGTTGGTACTTTTAAAATAGTCAATTTGCTTTTCTAGTTTGTTAACTTTACTTGTTTCATTTCCTAAATTTGCATTAAGTACTAAAATGTCATTCTGTTTTGATTTTAAATCATTTTCACAGAACTGCGCTCTGTCTTCAGCAAGTTGAGCACGATTTTCAGAATCGCTGTATTTTTTTTGGCTCACGCAGGAAGCTAAAAATATGGCAACAAATAGTATTGAAAGTTTTAAAATTTTCATTTGATTTTTATTAAAAATTACGTTTTATACGAGCTTCCTAAGGAAGTAGTCGTTTTTGTTTTCCTTCTTTTATAATGCCTTTAATTAGTTTAAAAACCTGTTTTTTAATACCTCTATACTTTTCAAGAAAACTACTAACATCTATAATGAGTCTTAAATGCTCTTTTCTATAAGCTTCTTCTTCTTTTAGCTGGTCGATACCATCCACCAATATTTTAAGATCATGCTCATGCGCTTGTACAATACCAATTATAGTTTTGGTATCCTTTTTTAGTTCGTTTAATTTATCAATAATATCCTTGCTTTTTTTATAGTGTTTTGATTCTATAAGTTGAAGCGTATAAGATTTTATTAAATCATCAAAAAATAATTGTTCGTCTTTAATAAATTTTAATTCAGACAACCAATCAAGAGATCCTTTATGTATAATTTCAGGGCTTAGCCATTCTTGATATTTGGCTTTTGTTTCTTTTGTTTCCATCATATTAGTTTTAAAAATTAATAAAAGCAGAAAGTGAAGTTTGTTACTTCACTTTCTGTCTCAAAAAAAGTTAAATAACTTCAATCACTTTTTTTGGATGTTCTTTTTCAATAACCTCTTCCTTTTTAAGAAGTTTAACTTTCAAAATACCATTTTTGTAAGTTGCTTTAACATCTTGATTTAAATCAATAGAAGTTGGAACCATCATAGATCTTTTAAAAGATTTATAACTAAATTCT
>Ga0102814_10001460_pt1 | contig 16649 bp, 13 predicted proteins | sample ColrivemetaGS741_FD_79112 | JGI IMG/M metagenome (GOLD analysis project Ga0102814, IMG submission 79112) | Estuarine microbial communities from the Columbia River estuary - Flood tide ETM metaG S.741 | ecosystem: Environmental > Aquatic > Marine > Intertidal zone > Estuary | place: USA... | reverse complement strand
TGCAAAACTTTCTGAATATGGAATAAGCTTAGAACAAGCGGGTTTACTTATAAAAAGTGCTAATTTAGATATTACAGGAGGTTCTATAAAAACCAGTGATGAGGAACTTTTAATCAGAAGTAGAAACAAAGGATACTATGCCCGAGAGCTGGAAAATTTAGTAATAAAAACCTCGCCCACTGGTGCTGTTGTACGCTTAAAAGATGTTGCCAAGGTAGAAGATAAGTGGAGCGACAATCCCAACCGAATTTATATAAACGGAGAGCCCGGTGTTGAAATATTAGTTAGTAGTACAGATAGAGAAGATCTCTTAAAAAACTCCGACTACGTTAAAAAATATTTCGCGGAGTTTGAAAAACTAAACCCAGAGCTAAAAACTACGTTAATTAAAGATCAATCGGAAACCCTTAATGAGCGTAAACAATTACTGATTGAAAACGGAGTAATTGGAATGTTGCTAGTACTGCTCTTGTTATCCCTTTTTCTAAATATACGCATTGCATTTTGGGTTGCCTTAGGTATTCCCGTGTCATTTTTAGGAATGTTTGTTTTGGCCTTATATTTTGGGGTCACCATAAATGTTATCAGCCTTTTTGGGATGATCGTGGTAGTGGGTATATTGGTAGATGACGGTATTGTGGTGAGCGAAAACATCTTTAGCCATTACGAACAAGGAAAATCTGCAATAAGAGCTGCTATTGATGGAACAATGGAAGTAGTTCCTGCAGTGTTCTCTTCTGTATTGACAACAATGGTAGCGTTTAGCTTTTTCTTTATGGTGGATGGTAGGGCTGGGGACTTTTTTAGCGAATTGGCCTATGTTGTAATCGCTACGTTGTTTGTTTCACTTATCGAAGCATTAATTATCCTCCCTTCGCATTTAGCTTATAGTAAGGCTCTTAAGTCTGGAAAAAGCAAAGGAAAACTAGAAATATTTACGGATAAGGTAATGTATGTGCTTCGCGATAGAATGTACGCTCCAACATTGCAATTTGCTTTAAATCATCGATTTTTTACCGTAATTCTAGCCGTTTCATTATTTATTATAACCATTGGTGGCATAAAAGGTAGTGTAATACAATTTACCTTTTTTCCTGTAATCGAACGAAATGAAATACCTGTAAACTTAAGTATGCCCGCAGGAACCCGGGAAGTGGTAACCAATGAGCGTTTAGAACGAATTGAGGCAGCTATATGGGCGGTAAATGATGAGTTAAAGGCAAAGAACAAAGACGACGTAAATGTTGTTCAAAAAATAGAACGAAAAATTGGTCCTGCAACGCAAGATGGAAGCATCAATGCCATTTTAGTGGGCAGCGAAGATAGAAGTGCTAGTGCAATGGAATTGGCGGCAATGTTTCGTGAAAAACTTGGCCCGATGGATGATGCCGAAAAGCTAACTTTTGGAAGTGCCAGTGCTTTTGGAAAACCTGTAGCTATTACTTTTTTAGGCGAAAATCAAGAAGAGTTAGAATTGGCTAAGGAAGAGTTAAAAATGGCCATGCAGGCTTTACCCGAATTACAAGATGTGGTGGAAAGTGTGCAAAAAGGAAGACGAGAAATTACTCTTACACTTAAAGAAAAGGCTTACATATTGGGCTTTAATGAGGCTCAAATTCTAGGGCAAATACGGCAAGGTTATTTTGGTTATGAAGCACAGCGTTTGCAACGAGGTAAAGATGAGGTAAAAGTTTGGGTAAGGTATGATGAAAAGCAACGGGGTTCTATTTATGAATTAGAAGACATGAAAATACGCACGCTAGATGGAAAGGAAATCCCCTTGCGTGAATTGGCTGACTTTAGCATAAGCAGAGGCGTTGTTGGTATAAACCATTTAGATGGACAAAAACAAGTAACCGTAGAAGCCGAATTGAGTAGCAACAAAGTATCTGCCCCTGAAATTATCGCACAAATAAAGGAAGAAATTATTCCTACTATTTTGTCTAAGCATCAGGGAATTAGCCCGTTATACGAGGGGCAAAACAGGGAGGCCGACAAAACTCAAAAATCCAGCAGGTTTGCTCTGCCATTCGTTTTGGTTTGTATTTTATGTATAATCACATTTACATTCCGTTCGTTTAGCCAATCGGTAATTATACTTTTATTGCTTGTGCCATTTAGCTTTATTGGCGTGGCCTGGGGACATTATATACACGGACAACAATTGAGCATTTTAAGCTTTTTAGGGGTGGTAGCACTTATAGGTATTATTGTAAACGATAGCTTGGTGCTAGTAGGCAAAATGAATAGCTTTTTAAAAGAAGGTATGTCTTTTAAAGATGCCGTTTACAAAGCTGGATACGTTAGGTTTAGAGCGATATTTCTAACCAGTATGACCACCATTGCTGGTTTGGCACCGCTAATATTAGAAAGAAGCTTTCAAGCTCAATTTCTTATTCCAATGGCCATTTCTGTAGCGTACGGAATTGGGATTGCCACTATACTAACACTAATCCTTTTACCCGTCTTCCTCTCTGCTTGGAATGATTTAAGACGAAATGTTTATTATTTATGGAGCGGTGGTATAAAACCAACTGCCGAAGAAATTGAACCTGCTGTTAAAGAAATGATATCTGAAAACTATGACACGAATAGCTAGTATTTTCTTACTAATTGTATTTACCACACCTTTTGTATCTTTTGCACAAACGGATTCGCTAACGCTTCAAAAACTGATTGAAGAAGTGCTTCGAAATAATTATGATATTGCTATTGCATTGAATAACAATAAGGCGGCTAGCAATAATGCCACAAAAGGGCAAGCAGGTTATTACCCTAACGTTGCTCTTAATGCTAATGGTAATTATAGCAACAACAACACCAACTTAAGCTTTGCTGGAGGTCTAGATCCGGTTGAAGTAAAGGGAGCTCAAAACACATCGCTTGGCACTAATATTGGCGTAAACTATGTATTATTTAACGGCTTTGGCAGGGTGCATACCTACTATAGCTTAATGGCAAGGCAGCAGCTAAGTGCGGTGCAGTCTCAAATTTTAAGCGAAAACCTTATTCTAGATGCTGTCAATAAATACTTGGATTTACAGCAAGCTATCTTGAATTTGAAAGTGGCAGACGAGAATCTAAAAATATCAGAAGAGCGACTAAAAAGAACAAAGGTTGCCAACGAAAATGGTGTTAAGAGTAAAATAGACCTTTGGACTGCTCAAGTAGATTTAACCAACGATAGTTTAGCAGTGCTTAGTCAAAAAGCCATTATTAGAAAACAATTGGCTAATTTAAATCTGGTTATGGGCAGAAATCCTACGGATAAGCTTTTATTAATCAACGAAATACCTGTTCCTGAAATAAAAGATTTAGCTGAGGCTAAAAACAAAGCACTGCAAAGCAATGCCACACTTCTGCTCTCAAAAATATCGCTAAAACTTAGCGAAGAAAGTGCAGCAAGCATAGGTGCACAGCAATATCCGCAGATAAACTTAAACGCTAGCTATGGCATAAATTCCTCACAAAATGGTGCAGGCATTGTGCTTTCTCAAAAAACATTGGGACTAAATAGCGGAGTAACTTTTACGATGCCCATTTTTGCAGGTAACCAACTTACCACCGCTATGAAAAATGCAGCAATTACTTCAGAAAACAGTGAATTAGAAATAAAAAAAGCGACTCAAAATATTGAATATCAGTTTGAAGCGGCAGCCATAGATTTAGAATTATTGCAGGCTAATATTTTGGCGTTAGAATCTAATATTTCTTTAGCTGAACTGGCACTTAAACGTGCTACTTTAAGCTACAATGAAGGTTTAATTACCTATAACGATCTTAGAATTGTACAACTAAACGTGCTAGCTGCAAAAAACCGCCGAAACGAGGCTACTATTTCGTTGGTTCGCTTGTTTTATGGCATAAACCGTTTATCTGGAGAACTGCTAGCAAACTAGTTTATTTTGCAGAAATTACTGAAAATACTTGTAGGAATTGGCTTATTACTTGCCGTTCTGTTCGGTGTTTTTAAATCTGGAGACGTACCACCTGAATTGCTGGTTAAATCTGAAAAAGTTTTAAGTAACCAAAGTGAGCAATTTAGCAATAAAAACTTGGTAATTATAATTGATTATCAACGTAATATCTTACAAAAACGACTATGGGTTTGGAATAGAAAAACCAATACAGTGGAATTGCATTGCAGGGTTAGCCACGCTAAATATTCGGGTTGGCTCTACCCTACTGTTTTCTCCAATAAAATTGGTTCCGAATTATCCTGCACCGGTATTTTTAAAACTGGAAACAGCTATAAAAGTCAATACGGTAATGGCATTTACCAACTAGGTATGCGAATAATAGGCTTAGAAAAGGACAAAAATGATAATGCATTAGCTCGGAATATTGTTTTTCATTCGGGCCGCATACCCTTTAGCGAAGGTTGCTTTATGACGGAAACAACTAACAATAAAAAAATAATCGATTTAACCAAAAACGGTTGTTTGGTTTATGTGAATTACTGACTTAGATTAATCCTTCACGATGTAGCAAGCACCTCTTTTTCAACAGGTTGAACAATAAAAAAACCATCATTCCCTTGTTTTTGATAGAGCGGCATAAATATATTACCGTCTAGCGGACTTAACACATCTCCTTTGTTATTTTTAGCCAACACCTGTCCTTTAAAAATTCGTTGAAAATTGGTAAAACCCGGTTCCATTACAAAATCTTCTTCTTCATCTGTTTTATAGCGAAGTTTCAATTCAAAGTGATTGTGCTTTGGCATTAGCTCATCTTCTAAAAAATTTCGAAGTTTAAAAATTTCTACATCACTTAAATCTGGCATAAAACCAGCGTAGTGCATTGCTAACTGTATAAAGGCTTCGTGTTTAATCATGCTCTGTTGGTTATAGTGCTCGCCTGCTTCAAACGCTAAACCACAAAAACCTTTTTCGCTCATCCAAGCCAGCATAGTGCCATCTAAAAACCCCTTTAGATTAGTGATATAAGGCACCTGTAATTTCTCTACAAATCGTTCATTGTCACAAGTTAACTTGGTTACTGCGAAGGGTATGGTTGGTGCAGAAGTGGTATGCAAATCAAGCAAATAGGTTTTAGAATATCCTTTGGCCAATTCAGCTTCAATAATTTTTCTTAGAGCCAGTAGTTCATAAACTTCTGCAGATTGGTAATCTACAGCTCGTTTATAATGTTTTACATCCCAAATGCGGTTTAAGTCTTGTGATACATACCTAATATTCTGCCGAATAGCTTCAATGTTCCCCCTTAAAGCAATGGCCCGTCCATAAATCTTTCCATGGTTTTTAAAATCTCTAAATACATTTTCTAACGCGACTAATCCTTGTGCCTCGTTACCATGTAAACCAGCCACAAAAATTAGTAAAGGCCCTGGTTCAGTTCCTTGTATCTCCCCTATAATTCTATCCACTATCTCTTAAAAATATTTGTAAGTTTTGCCACTTTTACGATATCACTCTCGCATACTACTCCAGCCAAATGCTTGTCAACCACCACTAAAATGCACGAAGCTCTGGTTTCCGCCATTAATACAGCGACATCGTGCGTAGAAGCACTCGGTGCTATACTTTGAAAATGCCTCTCCATTAATTCTCCAACCGTTTCTGGTTTTTTACTATCGGGCATACTGTGGTATTTTAACAGCTCTCTTGCTGTCAATAAACCAACTACCTCGTTTTTATTATTTTCAACTGGTATACTGCGTATATTTTTCCAATCCATCATATTTATGGCTAGTTCAACTATATCATCTTCCCTGGCTATATATAATTCGGTAGACATAATATCGCGTACTTTATTAAATCTTTTCTGTGTGTATTCCTCGTCCAATTTTAAGTCATCCCAAGTATGTACTGGTCTAGAAGTCATTTGATTATGATAAATAGCTGCTGTTATATTATGGCTTGCTTCATTAGCCGTAGAACCCTTTAAAAGTGTGCTAAAATTATTCAACATCCACTTAGCTCCGTTTTTATTACTGGTAACCCGATCATTTATTATACCCAGTAACTCTTGAATAGAACTATCTGCAATTCCTGCTTTTTTCAATCCTTCACTAGCAATTGGTATCAATATTTTTCGAATAAGCTTTTGTGCACTTACTGTTTTATCGAACCACTTAAACTGGCAATCGAGTCCATTTCTGCACGCATTATAAAAATTATAGCGGCAGTCTTCAAATTTCACTAGATCGGGTAAGTTGACATATTCTGCCGGCATTCCATACATAATACCCAACCAAAATGCCGAGTTAGCCATCTCATCTTTAACTGTTGGTCCTGCTGGAATATATCTGTTTTCTATCCTTAAGTGAGGCTTACCATTACCCACACCATAGCAGGCCCTATTCCACTTATAAACGGTGCCATTGTGCATTTTTAGTGCCTTTAACTCGGGTATTTTCCCTTCATCTAACATTTTCATTGCATCTTCTTCATTATCCGAAGTAAGTAGCATTTTAAAACGGCTAATATTGTCTTTGTACAGATCTACGACGGTACCTGTAAGCCAATGCTTTCCAAAGGTAACGCGGGGTTCTTGCTCTCTTTTAATATTGGTAGAACTTCTAGAATCTACACTTTGCTGAAACAGGGCTATTCTCGTTTCTTTCCAGAGTCTTCTACCCATTAGCAAAGGAGAGTTTGCACAGACGGCTAAAACAGGGCCAGCAATCATTTGAGCCCAATTATACTTTGCCGTAAACTCCTCCGGACTTATTTGCATATGCACTTGAAAACTGGTATTGCAAGCTTCAAACAAGATATTGTTATGACTCGTAATCATCTCATCAATGCCTGTAATGTGCAACTCAAAATCACTTCCACGTTGCATTTTTATAATATCATCAATGGCCTTGTATCGTGGATTTGAGCTCATATACTCAAATTGAAGGTGCTCCTTGCTTATAGTAGGCAAAATGCCTGTCATAATTATTTTTGTATCTCTCTCCGAAACTGCTTTATGGGCTTTGGCAAGCAACATTCTTAATTGCTTCTCCATTCTAACAAAGCAATCGGCATCAAAATCCTGTGGATCAAGATTAGCTTCAATATTGAATTTGGCCAATTCGGGAACAAAATGAGGGTCATTTATTGCTTCTAAAACCTCCTTATTATTGGTGGATGGTGAAAAATGGACATCTACCAAGCATAGCTCTTGTTCCGCCCCTATTCTTGTTATATTTTTCTCTATAAGACCTTCCTCGAGCATTCGCTCCAATGCTTTAATATCGTTGATTAGCAATCGAGTAAACTTTTGTCGAGCCTCCGGACTGGTAAATTGATTAATCGCTTGATCCCCCATATAACTTACATTATGCTATAAAAGTAGGTATTTCTGCTAATTTCATCAGCATGTTCTATCTATAATTTGTAAGTTTGAACGGATGCAGAAGTATAAAAACATAGCATTAATGGGCGGTGGCGTACTAGGCATAGCGTATGCAGGGGCCATAGATGTTTTAGAGGAAAACGGTTATTTAGAAACAGTCGAAAATGTAGCAGGAACCTCCGTTGGAGCGATTGGTGCTACACTGCTAAGTTTGCAGTACTCGGCAAGTGAGATAAAACAGATTTTGCTTGATACCGATTTTAAAGTTTTTCACGATGGATTAAACCCGCTAAACCTTACCAACAAATACGGAATTTATAAAGGTGACACCCTGCTAAGTTGGATAAAACAGTTTATAAAAGCAAAAACCGATAATGAGAATAGTACGTTTAAAGATTTTGAGGAACAAGGCTATTTAAACCTTAAAATATATGCCACGGACTTAAGTGTACCTGAATTAGTAGAATTTTCGGCTAAAAAAACACCAAACGTAAGTGTAGCCGAAAGTTTAAGAGCTTCAATTGCAATTCCACTCTATTTTACCGGTTGGAAATTTTCATCTAAATTACCCAATGATCATATTTACGTGGATGGTGGCGTAATGTATAATTTCCCCATCACTGCATTTGACAATGTTCATGAAACAATTGGTTTTTATTTAGACATTCAGGAAAAATCTAAGGTACTGGATTACAACGACATAAGTTTATATGTGAAGCAGCTGTTTAGAGCTGTACTATTGGGGCAAAATATCGATTTTTATAAATCTCATAATGCTGAAAACCAAGTTATTAAAATAGATAGCCTGGGCATCCCTTTTACCAAGTTTGATTTATCGAAAAATGAAAAGAAAAAACTGTACGAGGAAGGAAAAAAATCAGCTTCTGAATTCTTAAAACTACATCAATGATATGCTTAAGGAGTATAACCTCACCTTAAATACCAAAGAAAACATTGCTAAGATAATTGCTTATGTTGGTTCTGATGAAGAACGAATGGACGAATTAATGAAGCAATTTGTAGGTAACGATACGCGGGTTTGCCAAGTTACGAGTTGGGCTGTGGGCCATATTGGCGAGCAACAACCCAATCTGCTCGCTCCTTACCACAACCTGCTCTTGTCTAATTTTAAGGATACCGCGAAACCTGACGCCATTCGCAGAAATATTGCTCGTGTTTACCAATTCTTGGCAATACCCGAAAGTATTGAATCTGAATTATTTGATTTAAGTTTAGCTAACATATTAAACCATAATGAAGCAATAGCTATTAGAGCGTTTAGTATGACTATTGCCGAGCGAATAGCAAAGAAGCACCCTGAGTTAACATCAGAACTTTCAGTAGCGGTTGAGAGCACGATTGAAAATGGTTCTAGTGGTCTTAAAAATAGGGCAACGCACACCATTATAAGGCTGACAAAAACCAAGAATAAAACTAATTAAATCAGCCACTAAAAATGTCTATTTTAATTGAATATTAACCGAAAATTCATTGATTACACATGCTAACAACGTTAAAAAGCCTTAATCTTGTTCCTTATTTAAACAGAATAAATTCTTATGAAAATTAAAATCTTAATCTTCTCTTCCACCTTATTTTTAATTACCGCATGCGTGCCAGCTAAAAAAATGGAGGCGTTACAGACTTCGTATAACAACCTTCAAACTCAGTTTGATGAATTAGCATCGCTAAAAGCTTTTAGCGATGCTAACTATGCTGAATTGGATAAAAAGTACAACGAATTGGATAAGGAATACAATGGATGTGTGCTGAATTACGATAGGCAAGTATTAGAAATTGAAAAACTTAAAAAACAATATGCTACATTAAACCAGAGCTACGAAAACCTGCTAAAAAGCAAGGAACAAAGCAGCAACACAATGCAAACTGAATTGGCTAGACTGAGCAAAGAACTAGACAAAAAAGAGCGTGAAATATTTGCCAAAGAAACCAATGTTATTGCCCAAGAGCGAGAGAATGAGGCACTTAAAAAAGAGCTAGAAACATTAGAACTTTCTTTAAGAGAACGCGAAAAAGTAGTTTTGGATTTACAAGAGAAACTAAGAGCACAAGAAGATGCATTGACTGGGCTAAAAAAGAGACTAACCAACTCCTTAAGTGGTTATAAAAACAGCGGCATTACCGTAGTAGAAAAAAATGGTAAAATTTATGTTTCGTTAGATAATAGTTTACTTTTTCCGTCTGGTAAAACAACAGTAGATGCTTCTGGTAAGCAAGCATTATTAAGCATAGCCGAAAACTTGAAAGACCTTGAAGGTTTTGATATTATTGTGGAAGGCCACACTGATAATGTGCCAATAAGCACCGCTAGTATACAAGACAACTGGGATTTAAGTGTGTTGAGAGCTACGTCGGTTGTTCGGTTTCTTACTACAGAAGGTGGTGTAAATGCCTTAAAAATAATACCTAGTGGTAGAAGCGAATATTTACCTATTGATGGTGCCAATACAAAAGAAGCACGAGCTAAAAACAGAAGAATTGAAATTATTCTAACTCCAAAATTGGATCAATTGTTGGAGATTGTTAAGTAAAGCAAAATAGTTGTTGGGAGAATTTCACTTAGTTTCTCCCAACAAAAATGCTTTTTGAAACGCTTCTAAATCACCATCCATTACTGCAGAAACATTGCTAGTTTCGCAACCTGTTCTTACATCTTTTACCAATTTGTAAGGATGCATTACATAATTTCGAATTTGGCTTCCCCACTCTATTTTCATTTTGCCATTTTCAATTTCTGCTCTTGCATCGGTTTTCTTACGCAGCTCAATATCATAAAGTTGTGATTTAAGCATTTTCATGGCTTCTTCTTTATTTGCCAATTGAGATCTAGCTTGTTGGCAAACCACCATTATTCCAGAAGGTTTATGCGTTAGTTGTACCTTAGTTTCAACCTTGTTTACATTTTGCCCACCGGCTCCACCACTTCGTGAGGTTTGCATATCAATATCACCCCAATTCAACTCTATTTCAATAGAGTCGTCCACAACAGGGTAAACGTATACTGAGGCAAACGAAGTGTGTCTTCTCGCACTGCTATCGAATGGAGAAATACGAACTAACCGATGTACGCCATTTTCTCCTTTTAAATAACCAAAGGCAAAATCTCCCGTAATTTCTATTGCAACGGATTTTATTCCAGCCACATCGCCATCTACCTGATCGATAATTTGAGTAGAATATCCATTACGCTCCGCCCACATTAAGTACATGCGGGTAAGCATACTTGCCCAATCGTTACTTTCTGTACCTCCTGCACCTGCATTTATTTCTAATATGGCTGAAAGCTGGTCTTCTTCGCCACTCAGCATATTCTTAAATTCTAGGTTTTCGAGTTTTAAAATAGTGGATTGGTACTTGGTTTCAATTTCTTCTCCCACATCCTCCCCCATTTCTTTAAACTCTAAAAGAACCTCTATGTCTTCAACTCCAGCATTTATATCTGCCCAAGAGTCTGTCCATACTTTCTTTTTCTTAATGTTTTTAAGATGAATTTCTGCAGCTTTCGGATCGTCCCAAAAGCTAGGATCGTGCGTTTGCTGCTCTTCGTCAGCAATAAGTGCTAAATTCTTAGCTACTTCAAAGATAGTCCGCCAGTTTTGCTGTGCGGCCTTTAAGCTCGTTAAATTGATCGTTAGTCATAAACTTATTACCAGTAAATTAGCTGGCTTAGTACAACTCGCCCTTAATTCTGTCTCTAATTTCCTGAATTTCTTCGCGGTTTTCTTGCTTTTCTATTTTAAGCATTAACTCTAGCAAATATTCCATGTCAGACATGTCACCTATCTCCTCATCTGCTACGTATCCTACATCAAAACCTTCATTTGCCTCAATGTATTCTTTAGCTAATCGGCAAATTTTTACTACCGTCGGATCCTCTTCGGCTTTACCTAATTCTCTGATTTCTTGCAACTGAGCCACAACGCTTTCTGCGTTAAATCCTTCTTTTACTTCTTTGAGTAACTTATTTATGGCCAAATTAGCCTTTGCTTCCTTCATTTTGTCGAATTTTGCAGCGAAAATAATTGTAATATTGTTAATAGATAAATGCTTGCAGAAATAATAACCATTGGTGACGAAATTTTAATTGGACAAACAGTCGATACAAATTCTGCTTGGCTTGGTAAACAACTGAATAATAGAGGAATAGACGTAGTTCAAATAACTTCTATTAACGATAAAAAAGACTCCATAAATAAGGCGATAAAAGAAGCAGAAAGCCGTGCACAACTAATACTTATAACAGGAGGACTAGGACCGACAAAAGACGATATAACGAAGAAAACCATTGCAGAATACTTTGATGTACCCCTTGTTATTAGCGAAATAGCCTTAGAAAACATTCAAAGAATTTTCGAAAAACGAGGAAGAAATCTGCTTCAAATAAATATTGAGCAAGCTAAAGTTCCTTCTAATTGCACCGTAATTCCTAATACCAAAGGCACGGCACCGGGCATGTATTTTGAGGTGAATGAAAAAATATATGTTAGTATGCCTGGAGTTCCATACGAAATGAAAGCAATGATGGAATTGGATGTATTAGATAGAATTTCATCTAAAATAAATGAGCTAACTATTGTGCACCACACCATTACAGTAGTCGATGTGCCTGAGTCGTTAATTAGCAATCAGCTGGAAGAAATTGAGCTTGCTCTTCCACCACACATTAAATTGGCTTATCTACCACATTTAAACTTAGTTCGTTTAAGACTTACAGCAAAATCGGAAAAGTACACCAAGCAAGAGCTTGAAAATCAGCTTAAAAATCAGTTTAACAGTATAAAACATACTTTAGGCGATGTTTGGTTTGATGGTGATAGAAATTTACCAGAAATAATAGGCGAATTGCTTATACAAGCCAAACAAACTATTGGTACTGTAGAGAGTTGCTCTGGTGGTTATGTAGCTCATTGTTTAACAGGAGTAGCTGGTAGTTCTGCCTATTTTATTGGCAGTTTGCTAACCTACGCCTATACGGCTAAGGTAAATATTGTAGATGTGAGCCAAGAAATGCTTAACGAATTTGGTGCAGTTAGTGAAGATGTAGTAACGGTAATGGCTGCAAATGGTAAAAAGAAATTAGGTGTAGATTTCTGTATTTCTACTTCAGGTATTGCAGGCCCAGGCGGCGGCACCGAAACCAAACCAGTTGGCTTAGTTTATATTGGTTTAGCCTTACCAGACGGGCATGTAGAAGTAAAGCGATGTGATTTTCACGGAAGCAGATTGCAAGTAATTGAGCGAACTGCTTATACTGCACTTAATATGTTGCGATTGGCCTTAGTAGACCAATCTAATAATGTTGCAAGATTAAACTAATGATAATTTGCAAATACTTGCACCGCAGTCAAGCTATTGTCTCTTGCGTCAAAATAAAGACAAAGAGCAGTACTTGAAAAAACGGAAGAAAGCATATTTCCATTATGAATAGATGATTGCTTCCACGAATTAAACATATATGTAGCTGCTTCTTCGTACGTTTTGGCTGTAGATAAACTTGTTTTGCCATTACTGTCGTAGTTGTACGCCGGTATCAAAACATAGGTTCTAGCAATGTTTTCTGCAACAGAAAAATTACTTGACTTTGTGTAGAATCTAAGTCTATCTGCAACCGTTTCTTTACCTATAACTGCTTGGTCGTGAGTAAGTTGATTTTTAGTTCGTATATAATCAGATTGGTCTTTAGCTGCTAAATAAAGTTTTTCATTAAGAAGCATGGGCCTCAACCCTTTGCTTTTGCGGTATTCGTTTACCTTAAATTGAACCATTTGCTCTAACAATTTTTGGTTGAATTTTGCTGGATCGATTACATCTTGAGTACTTTGTGAAAATGCTTGTACACTCAACAAAAAGACAAAAATCAAGGTCAGTACTTTTTTCATTATCTAATTAATTACAATTTGTGTGCCTACTTTATTTCCACGAGTATCACTTCTTCCACACCAAGTTGAATTTTAAGTAATTCGTTGAGCTTATTGCCTTGAGCTAGTTTTTCTTTTGATGAAATGCCTTTTTTCCACCCTACTAATGCCGTTGGAATGGTGTCCAGTTTTGTGCCATCACTATACACCATTACGTCTACGCCCAATGTTTCAATGTCGTATTGTGTTTTGGCTAATTTCATAACATTTTCAGACATATAGTTCGTTCTACTCAACTTCTGAACTTCGGCTTGAAGAAATGCTATTTCTTGATCTTTATTCTGAATAGATTCCGCACTATTGTGATACAATTCTTGAATAATATCTGTTTTTAAACGAGCAAGTCTTTGCTCCTTAAAACCAAGTGGTTGAGCTTGTATTATTTGTAGTTTAGCAGATTGTAACGAGTATTTTAATAATTGAGAATCAAGTCGTTCAATATCTCCCTTTTCTAAAAACGTACCATTTATATTTAACCGTAGCAGAAAACCAGAATCGGTTGGAATAACACTTTTATTGGTGATAAATATGCCCGGCATTGATTCCAATTCATTTTGAACAAAAGACTCAATCCTATCGTTCTGTAAGTTTTTTTGTAACAAATTAGAATAGAAATAAATACTTGGCACCGAAATACCTAAAACTACCGCCAAAATAGCGGACTTTACTCTATTTTTTGTGCGGTCATTAACAAAAGAAAACTTAGGATACCTTAGATAAATTACCACAATTAAGGCTGCCAAACTTATCATAATGGTATTCATAAAAAATAAATAAAGAGCACCGGCAAAATAATCCCAATTTCCAATGGCTAAGCCAAAACCCGCAGTGCATAATGGAGGCATTAATGCCGTAGCAATAGCCACACCTGGCACTACATTGGTACTTAGGCAACGAGAAGCAGCTAAAATTCCGGCAATACCGCCAAAAAATGCTACAAATAAATCGAGTAAAGTAGGCTCTGTACGTGCTAAAATCTCTGGAACTGCCGCAGTAGGAGTTATTTTAAAAAATATTACTGCAGTCACAATACTAATAAATCCTGCAATCCCTAAACTTCGTAACGCCTTAAAAATGAGTTTTCTATCGTAAATACCAATGCCTAAACCCAACCCAACTATAGGACCCATAAGTGGCGAAATAAGCATTGCACCAATTATTACTGCGGTGCTATTCATATTCAACCCAAGAGAACATATAAGTATAGAGCATATTAATATCCAAATATTAAAGCCTTTAAACTCTACATCACTTTTAATGTTTTCGATGGATAATGCATAGTTAATTTTATCTACGCTAAATACCGATTTAAAAAAAGCTACTAACTGATTGCTTGCAGATGGTTTTATTTCTTCTTCGTTCATTTAATTACAAAAGTCAATGTTTTCTCTTAATTTTAAATAACCTGCTCTTTTTACCGCAGATTTTTTGAATACTTCCTTAAATACTTCTTCTGTCAATTCCTGCCAATCGTTTCTATGCAAATCCTTCAGTTTTGGGTTTGGTAAAAGTTCCGGTGTTTTGTGTGGTGCAGCAAATTTATTCCACGGACAAATATCTTGACAAATATCGCAACCAAAGGCCCATCCTTCCATTTCTTGTTTAAATACGGAGGGTATTTGCTCCCTAAGTTCAATAGTTAGGTAAGAAATACATTTATTACTATCTATAACTTTGTCGGCTACAATGGCATTGGTAGGGCAAGCATCAATACATGCAGTGCAAGTGCCACAATGGTCTGTAGTTGGTAAGTCTGGCTCTAATTCCAAATCTACAATCAGTTCTGCAATAAAGTAGAAGCTTCCTTTTTGCTTGGTAATAAGCATACTATTTTTACCTATCCAACCTAAACCCGCTTTTGCCGCCCACGCTCTATCCAATACAGGTGCACTATCTACAAAAACACGACCTTCAATTGCACCTATATCTTTATTTAAGCGGTGCATCAAGCTCTTTAATTTATCCTTTATTATAAAGTGATAATCTTGTCCGTAGGCATACTTCGAAATTTTAATATCCTCATTATCAAAACGTTGTTCAGGATAATAATTAAAAAGCAGAGAAATTACCGATTTAGCTCCCGGAACAAGCAAAGTCGGATCTAGACGCTTATCGAAATGATTTTCCATCCATTGCATTTTACCGTTATACCCGTTTTGTAACCACCGTTCCAAATTAACAGCATCGTCAGGTAAAAATTCAGCTTTACTTATACCACAATTTTCAAAACCTAAATCAAGAGCAATTTCCTTAACAATTTGGGTATGTTTAGCTCTTTGATTATTCATATATATATTTACGCGGCAAATGAGAAAACAGTTGCAACCGTTATACAAAGTTTAAAAAAGTGTTGGATTATTTCCTCGTTGAAAAGCTCTTCCTAAATGCTTGTATGCTAACTCCGTAGCTTCTCTACCTCGAGCGGTACGCTGTAAAAAACCTTCTTTTATCAAGAAAGGCTCATAGACTTCTTCAATAGTACCGGCTTCTTCACTTACTGCGGTAGCAATGGTATTTAAACCCACTGGGCCTCCTTTAAACTTATCAATAATTGCCGCCAAAATTCTATTATCCATTTCATCCAAACCGCGAGCATCTACATTTAGTGCGTCTAATGCAATTTTAGCAATATCTAATGATATGCTCCCATTTCCTTTAATTTGAGCAAAGTCCCTTGTTCTTCTTAGCAAAGCGTTGGCTATACGCGGTGTTCCTCGGCTTCTGCCTGCTATTTCAATTGCCGCTTTATGGTCTATGGGTACATTAAGTATAGAAGCAGAACGTTCAACTATTTCAGATAGTAATCCTACATCATAATACTCCAATCTACAGGTAATTCCAAATCTAGCTCTTAGCGGAGCAGTAAGCAAACCACTGCGAGTAGTCGCTCCTATTAAGGTAAACGGACTAATACCAATTTGCACCGAGCGTGCATTTGGCCCCGTATCCAGCATAATATCTATCTTGTAATCCTCCATTGCAGAGTACAAGTACTCTTCAATTACGGGACTTAAGCGATGAATTTCATCAATAAATAGAACATCTCCATCCTCCAAATTGGTAAGTAAACCCGCTAAATCACCAGGTTTTTCTAAAACAGGGCCGCTAGTAACTTTAATTCCACTATTTAGTTCATTCGCAATTATATTGGCTAATGTTGTTTTTCCTAAACCTGGAGGTCCGTGTAAAAGGACATGATCTAATGCTTCATTTCGCTGATTGGCAGCTTCTACAAATATTTTTAGATTATCTAAAATTCGATCTTGTCCAGCAAAATCATCAAACTCCTTTGGCCTCAGCACACGTTCTAAATCTCTTTCGTTATCCGAAAAAGACTCATCACTTCCATCTAAAAATTCATGGCTCACGGAGCGTAAGTAAAAGAAGATATTGATACAAAGG
>Ga0102814_10001458_pt1 | contig 16662 bp, 11 predicted proteins | sample ColrivemetaGS741_FD_79112 | JGI IMG/M metagenome (GOLD analysis project Ga0102814, IMG submission 79112) | Estuarine microbial communities from the Columbia River estuary - Flood tide ETM metaG S.741 | ecosystem: Environmental > Aquatic > Marine > Intertidal zone > Estuary | place: USA... | reverse complement strand
GATGGTGGATAAAATAACATCTTATACTTCATGCTACCGTCCACATATATAGATGAATCAGCATTACTATTAATAAACTCCTCAACCCTATCCTTATTTATAACTGCCTTAAACTGGAGTATGTACTGTCCATCAGTAGGTATATTATCTAAGAAGTGTTCATTTAGGCTATACTTATCATATATCCTAGTCCACTTAAAGCATGAGTCCCTAAGAGTCTTCCACTTTAATCTCTCTGTACCAATTATCTTATTGGCAATTGTTGGAGTAACTGGAGTACCTGAGTCATCTACCATCATTTCTTCTGGTCTGTCTTTACTGGGTATTCTTGAGTAGCCTATATAGAGGTCAACTAATGGTTGTAGCTCTTCTTGTGTTAAGTCTGGAAAATCATTTGTGCCGACTTTGTTAGTCCAGCTACTAAATACCTTACCATTCTGAACTATATCATAGCTGAAGTTAATTCTCTTAATAGATGCAATATTATTAGGCAATAAGAAGAACTCTCCGAATAGGAAAGTATTCTCATAGTCAGGATCATTACTGGTTAATGTAGAGTCGAAAAGTAGCTCAGGGCTACCGCTATTATAGTTATGGATAAGGTTTGATATTAGTAAGCCCTCTTCTGGATTAATTATCTGAGAAGGACTATCTATCTCTAGATTACTCATCTTGTCTAAGGCAACATTCTGTGAGAAGTATAGTGGTGGTGCCTCTGGTTCTCCAAGTACATTAAACCTGTATCTACCTATTAGCTCTCCACCTATTTCATAATATTCAAACTCATACTCAGATGCCTCTACTATATGGTAGATCTTTCCTGTGGTATTGTTTACGCAGGCATCGCCCACCAGGGTATAACCCGGTGGACAGCCCGTATATACTTCTTGAGATATTAACTCATTAGGAATATTAAATGGCATGCTTAATCCTAAACATCATGTAGGTATGTATACCTAGCTGTTACTATTTTACCAGCATCTGAAGAATGGAATCTAAATATTCCTAGGAATCTATTAAACGCCACCTCTCCCTGTACTAGGTTACTATTCTGTACCCATATTACACCTTCTGGTCTAAATGGATTTATACCTGGCACCGCATCAGCAATGTTAACTATGTTAGAGTTAATTGCGCCAAACGATACTATGGTAGACAGATGTATAGAACCATCTTCTAGTCTAAGCCATATCTGATCACCCATATTGGCTCTCAGCCTAAATCCATCAGTAGTATTACTACTCGAGTACGTTATGGCAGTTCCTGACTGTATTAGGTTATCTACACCTGTACTAGAATGATCCTCTAAATACTCAGTTACTTCAGTTCCATTAAGGAATACCTGTAGCATCCTCTCTCTATTGAATGTCTCCATGTATACAAACTTAGGATGGAACGCACCAGTGCCACTACCTTGATTACCTATAGCTACAGAGTATGCAGCATATGAGTTTCCAGATATTGATCCAGGAATAGTAGAGTTAGACACGATAGTTACTGGACTAACCTCTGTTTCATTAGATCTTGTTGGTTTCCAGTATAATGAGTATGCCCCCGCGAATGTTCTAATGTTATCCTTAAGGAATCCATCACATGCAGCGAATGTATATCTGTCTCCATTAAACCAGTTAAATGTAGCGTCTACAGTATCCTCAAACTTAATATTTATGCCATCAACCAATGCTTCTTCAGCAGTATGAGTCAGCTTTGTATTTGTCTTAGGTACCGAATCATTCATTGGCCAGTGTCCATGCACCATTGACGTACTCATCGTTTGAGTAGAGGTAAGGCTTAATATCTCTACAGCCATTACGTCATAATAATGACATGTAAAGAAAATGCTGTGTGCCAGTTCTGTTGTCTTAACATTAGGCTCTGAGTGTGCCAATACATTGTCTACGTATACATTAAATGTATGACCATCTAATTCTATACCAAACTCAGTATCTGTTGTCCATGCAGGAAGTGTCGCTAGTAGAACACCTTCTAAGTACACTAATGCACTTGATGAATTCTGCACAACAAGACATATCCCAATTTGATCCTTTATTGGAGCACTAGTATTCTGTGGAGAGCTATCTGAATCAAAGCCTACTGAAGTCTGAGATACAGACTTAATCTTAAAGTTTAGCCTAGTACTATCTAATCCATCCCTGTCCCTAACTCTATCTATTACTTTAAGGTACTTATCATAGCTACTACCATTAGCATTAACTGTTTTAGTGGGGGCATCATAGCTAGTGTACGCACCAACAGCCTTAACGAAGTCTCCGTTAGCATCTAGGTAGTCACGCTGAGCTGTAACACCTATGTCAGTTACGTTACTGTTAGGTAAATTCACATGATTAGTATAGTCAAGCTGAACCATTGCATCTGATACCGCTAACGAACCCTTGTACATACAAAAGTTTCTTACTGTCCCCTTGAAGTAGTTTAGCGGTCCTCTGTAGGTATTATTGCCAAGAACTAGCCTAGAGTAGTTGCCGAACTTATATGCGCCTCCTAGACTATAGTTATTTAGTATGATACTTCCATCAAGATAGACAGTCATATAGTTATTGGTTGAATCAACTATAAAGAACAGTCTATGTTCATTATTGTCGATTGGTCTAGCCCCAAGCATTATCTTTGCACCAGTACCTAATGTGCTTGCCCCACATACAATAGACATCTGATTAACATCAGAACTATCCATCCAGTTAAATTCAAACTTTGGAGCATTCATAGACATTACTGTTTTTGTATTTCCATCAGCTATTTGATTAGAAGATACGGTAAGTGCCCAGGCATTGACCCCATCAACTTCATAATAGTCTTTTTGTTGCACATCAATATAAGTACTGATTCCATCAAAGTTCCATGAGTTAACATCAAAGTTACTTCTTCTCATTTCTAATGATCCAACATTATTAACTATTGGTGTTCCATAATAGTTTAACTCCCAGGATGAACTAGTATCATTGTAGCCATAATGGTCTGCTATGGTGTTCTCAATTGAATGACCGAACTCCGAGTCCATACTGTTGAGTGCCAACATCTTGTCTCCATGTACCATTATCCCATTGTCTAGAATAAAGGCATGACCGTAGTCACCTAAAAACGTAATGGTGTGGTCTACTTGAGAGCCAATTGCTACGCCATATTGATTATGTGTAACTACACGTCTGCTAGATCCAGTTCCCTCATCGTTCATGAATACTGCATATGGATTACCATAGCTATCGTAAACAAATCCTAGACCTTTAGGGTAATAGAATGCATAGCCAACAAGGGAGGCTCCACCAAAGGTATACATACCAGATTGTGAATATGCAGGATTGGCATAAAAATCAGTATACTGCCATAGGCCATACTTATGTGCACAAGTAACTGCATTAACAGATCCTGTTGCATATTGACGTATCTTATTAGGGTCTGTTTCAGTAGGATCAAGAACATTAATTGTCCTCATTCTAGAAGTAACACCTAGACCAGATGGTCCTAGACTCCATTTCTCTATTGATGCGGATGACGTACCATTGCTTCTAACAATAATCATTTGATGATCATTAGCTGCATCAGTATCTCTATCTGCATGCATGTATAGAACTTGATCCCAATTAAAGTTTGATATATTAGGTATGGTAAACGATGGGGTAGTACTCTCTGTTAAGTCAGTAAACGATGTTCCCTGATTGTCGGAGTATACTAATGCGCCTTCCATAATTGCCCATATTCTGCCGTTCTTACCTAGTGTAACTGCATAACACTTACTTGCATCTATGTGTGGTTGTGCGAAACCTATTTGGGTTATGTTTCCACTTGGCCTTTCTATTTTATATAGTCCCTCGGTAGGGGATGCTACCCATATATCGGCGCTGTCCGTATTGTCTGACCCGCAGCACTGCTGTGGATTTAGTGCAGTAAGTGGTATTGCACTATCAGCGTTGTAGATATCGTAGTCACCAGTTATATGATTTATTACGGTTACATTACCTTTACCATTTCTGTCATCATGCCACCATACAACTGAGTGTTTAGATATTGGGAATGAAGTTCTTGTATCTCTATCAACTCCAAATATTTCAGAAGCAGAACCAAAAGCATCAGTTACCGACCTAGTTCTAAATGTATTATTTATCCACCCAGTAAACTTTCTATTAAGAAATGAGTATCTACTGGTGCCAGTATCTCCAGTCTTATTTATCAATAAGCTATAATGTGTTGGCCATGTATCGTTATTCCATATGCCTGAATGAGTTATTGTTCCGTCGCCAACTGATAATGTATTGACCTCTTCAAATGGACCAGTAGCTATACTGTTGTGGAAGAATATAGGCTGTAGCATTGGGTCATTTGATGGAAGTACTCTTGCTCTTGCAAGTGACTGATTATTAATGTTCTGAAAATTCATTGCACCATAGATTCTACCAGTAACTGGCCATGAGTCATTTATGAATGATTTTGGAATATTCCAAGACATATCTGCTCTATAGTTAGCTGAGTTCTTACTTATGCTTCCAAAGACTTTTACGGAATTAGTATTAACACTGTCCCACCTAATGGACCATGCGTCATTCTCATCAAGGGTAGAGTTATACCCCATTGTGTAATAATCATTTCTACCTGCTGCTCCTAGCATATAAGATGCTGAGACACCAGCTGGGTCGTAGGCATCGACATTACTTACTGCATTTCTTGCCATACCATAGATACCAAAGTCAGCAACACCAAACGTATTGTCTTCAAGAAACTCTATTCTATAGTATATATCTAGTATCTGAGTAACTCCCTGAATACATGCAGTATCAAGCTTAGTATAAGCATCAGCAGTAGCCGTAGTACCTGAACTTGTGGCTGTAAGACCTATGGTATTTATGGTTCTTTCTGATCCTGATGGATAAAATCTCTTCTGCCATTGACCATGCATAGGAACCGTATCTGTCTTATTTATGAAACGTGGAGTAGTTATGCCAATTTCAGTTGCACCATAAGCAATAACTTCTGGTACACTATTGATATACTTATTGGGTTCAGCTAATGATGATGAGATAAATATGTTACTTCCTATTTGTCCACCATTAACAATATTCCTCATAGCATATTCTGTTATGAGATTTTCAACAGTTCCTTCTTCTTCTACACATAGTGTATCTGAGTTTCTTAGTTTCCAGGTAATTATACCTTTTAGTTTTAAGTTATTAGCGTCTTGCATTAGCCACCACCGATACTTCCCTTATTTTGTCTTGTTAGTTGTGAAGAAAAGCTAAGCACTGATCCATGCTGAGCTAATTCAAATATGTTTGTATTGCTCTTCTCTATTAAAGAGCGTCTATTCTCTGTACCTATTATAGCACTAGAAGTAACTACGTGCTGTGCTAATCTAGCTGGATCTAAAATATCTTTTTGACCTATCTGGGCCCTGGTTGTAGTAGATAATATTGATCCCATTACTCCAGATATATAGGGTATTCTATCATGCCTAATAGCACTTTTAATATTTGGTTCTACATAAATTCTATTAGAGTCTATTTTTCCTGGTAGTCCATTAAAGTCATATATAAATCTTAGCTTATATGGAACTAACTTATTTCTACTATTTACTATTGATATAGATTTATCTGGTGGATATGCACTATTAACTACCTGATAGACGCCATTATAATTCTCCAAAAGATCAACTCTTACTAGCTTATCTGGGTCTGGTATATCTTCCCATGAGGCAGCTCTAGTAGCATTATTAGACTGGAAGCCATCCTGTCCACTAGGTATTGTTGTTGCTTCTGATGTGAAGTATAGGTCTGACTTTTTAGCACCAGTTAAATTCTGAACTCCAAAGCCACCGCCATCAAATATAATTCTATCTGTAGGTGTTCCAAATACTGTTACCTTATCATGATTAAGTATACCAGTTTCTCTATTAGTAACTTGCAGAGCAAATACTTTATCGGTATTGTCACCATTGGACTTTGTTACTATTGTGTCTTCTTGTGTAGGTGTTGCTATTAGTGAAGGTAATCCTGAGATCTGTTCCCATTGAATTAGTAGCTTATCAAATGATACGCCTGATATGATTGCATCTAGTGTTAGTTGGTTGCCACATATTAGTGTTTTGTCTTTGCCGGCATAAACGTATGGTTCTAATGGTACTGCATATAGGTATACTATCTCACCACCTGATGTTTGTCTCTCTTTAAGCTTAAGTCTAGAACTAATGTCTGACTCTGATAGCATTCTAGATTCAGCAGCACCTAATGATGAGAACCTCTGCTTCTTATAGATGTAACTACTTCTTGAGCTTGACTTAACTGGCATTATGCACCTGTGATTATAAATGTCTCTGGATCTGAGACTAAGTTTTCAGTATCCTCTTTTATCTTTAACAAGATTACCTTTGGTGAGTCTAGCTCATATGTTATTACATACTTCTTAGATTCATTAAACATGCCCATCTGTGTAAGTAGATAATTGTTAAATGCGTAAGATATATCTATATTAAATGCATCTGGAGTTATAGAGGCTTCTTTAATTTCATTTGGAAATTCAATATATATCTTATCTGGATAGACGTATCTATATGATGCAACTACATTAGCCTCTGCTTGCTCCTGAGCAACCGTAGAACCTAATTGAACTGTCTCATAGTAGTCTAATATGTTTTGTTGGCTTATCCTTGTAGAGGTGTTTACAGGGCTCTCAATTACCTCTGAGTCTAGGTGTGTAGAGATTGCCTGAGTCTTAGTTGTACCAAGTCTTATTATCTCTTCAGTAGTTATCTCAAACTTCTCTCCAAGAAGAAAAGGTACATTTGGATTAAACCTTATTGAAGCTGTTCCATTAAGTGGAATTACTGTACTAGCATTCTTAATATTTAGTGAGTAGTTGTCTACAAGTACTGAGTCTTTTAGTAGAGAAAAACCAACAACATGCTGGCCAGAAGATAGGTTTGATTGAGATGTTACCTCTAGTTCGAATATTGCATCTTCACTAGTACCTTCTCTATCTATATCAATAAAGATTTCTGAGCCACCCACGGACACAGTTTTGTCCACTAGGTAGGATAGCGGAGGCAAGTCTTTGCTGACTATTAAGTAGTAGTTTGAATTAGGTAATAAAAAGTCTTCCGGATTTATAGTTAAAATATATCCATCAGCAACCTGAGTTAGGCTTGTTTCATATTGTACCCGAGAATATTCTGAACTATCTATTATCTCATTTAAAAATATATCGCCAAGGTTAGGAACGTTCTGTTCCTTATGAACTCTTGTTAATGCAATATAGTTATCTATGCTATAAAGATCAGGCTGCTCAGAGAGAAGAACTTTAATATTCTCCCCTACTGGCAGAGCTTTTAGCTGATGTTCAGAATTGATTATATCTATTACATCAATTCCTATAGCCATTATTAAGCTTCCTGGATAGCAGTAATTATAGTAGTTCTATTTCTAGTATCTGACTCTATTGTTACCAACTTTTCTTTTTGGTCTTCAGTAAGTCTAGCTGACTTAAGTTTTCTGTTTACTATCTTAGCATTGCCTACTAGTAGTTTCTTAAGCTCTTCGTCTTCGCTGTCAAGAGTTGAGTCTTGAGGTAGTTTATCAGCAGGAACTATTTCATCCTCTACTTCTACTTCTTCATCTTCTTCTTCATCAGTCTCATCTTCGATTTCCACTTCTTCTTCCTGTTCAAGTTCTACTTCTAGAATTTCAACTTCAGATTCAATAATGTCTTCAAATCCATTAGATGAATTTAATCCGATAGAATTAGCAGTTGACTGTCTAAGTTTACCGTTCTTGATTAACTCTATTACTTGAATAGCAGCTGTTTCTGACTGCAGAACACCACAGGCAATAGATGTTGCGACAGTTCTTAAGAACGCATCTGGCTTACCATCTAGATTTATTTTAACGTCACCGTCAGATCTCTTAATAGAAAAATCATCTATAAAGATAAATGCGCCGTGAACTAGTCTGATTTTAATTTCCATATTAACTCCTAAATGTATTATGGTTTAACTGTTGTAAAGTATATCTTATATTTATACATAAAAAAAGGGATAGGTAGACCCCATCCCTTTATATATATCTACAGGTTAGAAATTACTTTCTAACGATTGGTGCGATACCAGATACTGTAGCTTGTGGAGGTAGTACGATCTCATTAGGATCAACACTTACGTTCTTAGCTACTGATACTGCTAGGCCTTCATTGAAAAGAACCATACCATATCTTTCTCTGATCTTGATCTTCATGATGTCTCTAGCTGGATCATCCCACTGTTCTGACATTGGATCTTCTGCAACTACGATAGCACCTAAGTTAGATGTATCCATCATGATTATAGAAGTAGTTTTATTCACAGTATCAAACGGAACGTTTGGTGAAGGAATAATTCTTAATCCGCCAAATGGGAACAAGCCAGGCATAGTCATTGTAGACTGTTGCGTTGGAGCTCTTTCTGCTGGAGAAGGGTCCATTGCTGTAGGTCCTTGCATCTTACCTAGTGACTTCCATACATCTGGTGTATTAGGAGAAACGTTAGTTGGTAAGCCGTTGAACCATGCGCCTTGAGTACCACCTGATTGTAGAGCAAACTCTCTCAATACTGGATCCTTAAGGAATGTAGCCCATGCTAATGGGTGAACTAGACATACGTTTGGAGTAAATCCACGCTCTAGTGTCTTAGCATACATGTCGAATAAATCATCAACTGTCATTGAACCGTTACCAGCTCCAGTTAAATCTCTACCAGAAGTTCTACCGATTTCTGAGTTAGCAGGGTTAGAGTTATCAAATACAACAACACCTAGTCTGTTAATTAGATCGAAGATCTTTCTTTCTTTGTTTCTAGCCATTGCGTAGCCAGCTTGTCTTAAGTGAAGACCGATAATATCCCATTGAGAATACTTGATCATTTCTTCAGTAACCTTAAGTGCAAGACCTGATTTACCAATGTTGGCTGTTACAGTACCGTTACCAGTCTGGATTCCGAATTCAGGATATTCCTGACCTTCTGCCATATCTAGTTGAATACCGCCAACTGCACCCATAGTGCCGAATGTAATAGTAGATCCATATCCGTCATAATCAATTCTGCTTAGTAAGCTTGTACCGATTAGGTTAGGTTCTACTGCTTCCTGTACTACCTCTGAAATAACACGTTTAAATGTTAAGGGTGAGCTAGGAGTTGAGATTGCATCCTGAATACTTGTTTTGCAACCATCTGAATTAATACCACCGTTACGGAATGTATATCTTAAGTCAGCTATTTCGTCTTTGATCTTTAACTCTGCTGGAGTCCAGTGATCTCTGAATTTAAACATTATAATCTTGCTCCTTATCTATTTTGAAGATTAATTCTTACTAGACCGTAACCAGCTGAATAAACTAGTGTGTCTGATTTTCCTTCTGATGCTGTTCCCGGCATTTTTTCAAGGTCACCAAAGTTATCGTATCTAGTACGTACTCTGTCTAGGTAATCTCTTACTAGTCTTAGATCTGTACTAAGTACCTGACCTATTACTTCAGCAGGAGAAGTTGTTGTACCATAACCGTATCCAGAATCATCAGCAGTAATTACAAAGTTAGAATCTTCATCATAAGTTACGAACATACCTGATTTAACTGTACCAGCAGCAGCGATCATAGATCCCATACCAGCAAAAGGTGCAGCATCATAAGTTGCTTTGTTTTCTACTAAAGGTAATTCGATTTGATAATCACAAACGAATGCCACTTTATTCTGTAGACTAAAATTATAAGTATTGAAATCAACTGGGTTTTCGCCATTACCACCTGGATGTGCCCAGTAGTTATATGAAGAAACACCAACTGGATTAGAGATAGTGATACCTTGTGCTAGAGGAGCTCCGCCAGCGATGTTGAACAATGATTTAACAACAGGTTCTCCATCTGTGACAGCAACTAAGTTAGCGTTATTAGCGCCACGTCTAACATCATCAATTGTATATTTTGTTAATCCTGGTAATGCATCTGCTGACGCTTCACCATTAGCATCGAAGTCTGCTTTATATGCAGCAGCTTGCTTCTTAAGACCTGCAGGTACGATGTAACCATCGCTATCCATTGCAACAACTTTACCACCAGAAAGTACAAAGTACTCTTCGAAGTAAACATTGAATCTTACCGCAGCAAGATATGGAGCAGGCATAAATTCACCAGCAGGTCTAATGCCTTCTGAGAATTCGAAATTTGGTGTAATGTGGCCACGGTCATCATAAAACTTATGCTTGAACGGTCCAACTTGACTGTATGGGTTATTTGCCATTATTTATTGTCTCCAATTATGCAAATGTAAAATTATCTGGAAGCTTCTTAGCGTCTTCTAGATCTTTTAAATATTTTCTAGCGGCACTAAAGCCTTGCTTCTTAAAGATGTTCTTGTACTCAGATTTTACAACATCGATATCTAACAATACATCATCTGCACTATCTTCAACATTGTCTTCAACTGATCCATCTTCATCTGATAATTCGCCAGAATCATCTGAAGCATCTTCAATATTTACAGAGGTATCCGTGACTTTATCTTTATCAGACTCATCAGTAATGGTTTCCTCTTTAGAAGTATCTTCTTCCTGCTTAGCAGCAAGTCCAAGGTCTTCTAGTTTATCGTTTAAAGAGTCTAATGTTCTAGATTCAAGCTTACCTCTATAGGTAGCATCTTCTAGCTTATCTTCTTTATTTAGAATTTGATTTATCATAGCTGACTTATACTTGTCAGTCAATGCATCTATCTCTTTTTCTAGGCCTGCAACTTCCGCTTCTAGAATTTCGTTTCTTTGACCCAAGAATGAGTCGTTAACCGTGAATGAATCTTTTAGTTGATCAACCACCGCTACAGTAACTTTAGCAGCTACACTGTCAGCAAGTTTGTCATAATCAATTCCGACATCATCAGTATCTGTACTATCAGAAACATCTTCATCAGTTTTAACTGAATCAAGTAGTTCTTTCTTAGCATCTTCGATAGATATGTCTTTACCAAAAAGATTTGCAAATTTACGATCAAGCACTTCTCTGGCTTCATCTAAGTCTTTAGAGTCTTCTGCATCTGATAAGATTTCATATGCAGCAATAATATGTGCTTTATCATTTACTGGAACAGCTTTGTCATTCGCAAAAAGGTATGACGTTTTTCTAAGCTTTCCGTACTGCTCATCTTCTAGAGCAAAACTATTAAGACCTAGAGCTTTTAAAGTGTCGGAAACAATACTCTTGTCCGAAAGAATATCCTTTAACTTTTTCTTCAATTTATTAACTCCTTTTTTTTCTTCTACTTCAAAGTCCAGAATCTCAAATTTCCCGTTAGAGAAAATTTCTTGATTAGCTTCGTCGTTGATTACTTCACTGACAGCGTTTTTATCTGCTGGAGTGTTGACGTATGATACCTCATTAAACTCCATTTTGCCACCTATAAGAAAAGCTTTTTCGCCATCATATGTTTCGCCTCTCCAGTGGTTACACCTATCTTCGTAGTCAGTAGAGTCATCTTGGGTCATTTTATCTGTACCACAGATACTACAAACCGCTTTGTCGACACCACCTCCGATTGAGACAGTTAGATATCTTTTATCCATCACTTTTTCGATGGCTTCAGAATCAGTTATTTCAGCAACTAATTCCACGTGACCTAAACCCTTGTATCCTTTCTTCTTGAAGTCTTTATTCTTCTTGACGAAATCTAGTATAGCATCGACACCATCTACTGGGTCTTTAACGTCTTTAACGTCTGCTACTATTTCAGGGTAGTCTATATATTTAGCCTTAAGTACTCTACCTACAGCATCTGCATTAGAGTCATGAGCAACCATTACAGGCTTACTGTATGGCTCTACAAATGACTTAACTCCTGATTTCATTCCATGTGGGGTATAGAAAAAGTTATTAGCATTTACTATACCAGAATGAGAAGCTTCTATTTTAACCTTAATACTTTTAATGTCTGAATCCTTAGATGCATCCATCAACCTAGTATAATCGGCGTCATTTAATTTTAATGTTATTTTAAATTTGTTCTTCATTATTTAGATCCTATAAGGACATTATTTACATAAACGTTTAATATGTCAATAGTTTTGTCTACGATGGTAGTTATTTTAATAGTATTAAGTGACTTAGAACTTAAGTCATCACACATTCTAGTTACTGCATTCATAACTTCTCTTTCTAGATTCTCGTCCATATATTCAGATGAATCCATAATTCCACTAGTCATTCTTCCTACAGAATAGTCTGAGAATAATCTCATTGCCTTAATAGATATTCTATCTAGGCTTTCACCATTTTGTATAGATCTAATTAGAGAGGTAGAAATATAGTCCCTTGTCTTCTTATTCTTTGGACTAGTTATACTAGCTGCAGATTTCTTAGCACCTTGTGCTTTAGTATTCTTAGTCTTTGTATTTCCAGACTTAGTCTTCTTAGTTGTAGAACTACTTGAACTAGACTTCTTAGGTGTAGAAGATGATCCTCCACTCGCCCCTGCTGGTCTTGGTGTAGCTTTAACTATTTTAATCTGTTGCTCAGCCTGGAACTCATTGATCTGATTTTGTCTATTGACCTCTAGTTCATCCATATACTTCTGACTTCTATAGCCAGATGTTTCCCTCATCTGCTCTTCTGTTAGAGGTTCCTTACCTATGAATTCTCTAGCTTCATTATGTAGTGTAAGGCAAGAGTTCATCATATTAAGTGCATGACTTTCTTTATTAATCATCAAATCAGTACTTGTATTTCTAAGTGTTAAGAACACTCTATCTTCGGCTGATATTTCAAATGGGTGAGCATATTTGCCAGTCTCTAATAGAAGCTCATCAAACATTTCTCTTGTTATAAGGTCTTCCATTTCTACCTGATAATCAATTACTGAATCAGCAAGTGATGCTGAAAGCACTTCACCTGTAGCTCTACCTGTTGTATCTCCATCACCGAAGTCAATACCTGACATTCCTAAGCCTGCATAAACACGCTTCTTGAAGTGATCAAGATATGATTCTACTCTTAGTGCTAATGATTCTGAACCTATGGCATTAACCTCAACTCTTTCAGAGGTAACTAATCCACCATTATCCTCTATGTTAGCTAGAAGCTGAGTAGCAGCTGAAACTTCAGATACTCCATTGGGCATAGTTCTAGCTGGATTCTTATCGGTACCAACCTTCACATGTATTATAGGAAATAATGACTTATATATCAAAGTCTCTACAGATTCCTCTATTCTTCTTAATGCTAGAATATCATCCTTAACAGCCTCTAATGGAGGTGTTCCCATTGTGTAGCCTGTACGCTTATCGTAGGCATCATGAATAATATTGTGCTCAGGGAAGTCCCTATACTTATTACCTGTTATATGTTGTCTAAATTTCTTACCTTCACCAGATTCATTAATCTTGGTTTCTATAGTTTCTGGAGCTAAGTTGAACCATGCCGCTATTGGTTCTACTTCTTTAACGCCTCTATATAATCTCATCTTACCAGATGAAGCCGACTTCTTTCGTACCTTAACTATGTAAGCGTTATGAAAAGTAATTATATTCTTAGCTGTCTCTCTTAGGAGCTTTCTGAAAGGTATTCTAGATACGTATGCTATCTCATCTAGTCTTCTCTTAACGTATGCTAAGTTCTCTGCATTCTTACTGGTTATCTCATAGCCTTGCTTAAATACAAGTGTCTTCTTCTTTTGGAACGCTCTAGATACTAATGCTTCAGTATCAATTATTCTTCCGTATTCATACAGATCATATTCATGTCTTATGAAGTTCTTGTTACCATACCTTCCACTATTAGCAAAAAATGAAGTCGTAGGATTCCTCACCCTATGTAAGGTGAGACTCTTAATCTCATCACTTATATCTGATGTCTTACTTAGAGCTCTATAGTTTGTCTTGTGTATAATGTTAGTCATTTAGTTCCTACTCTTTTAATAGATCTAGTGTGTCCCTTAAGTTATCTATGGTTCCACAGTTTAATTGTATAGGTTTATTAGTTATATTTCCAGAGAAACCAGATACATTAAGATCTATAGGATCTCTTGCATTAAGTCTAGCCTTAGCTTCTGCAGTAGGATTAGTTGTTATAGTACTGCTTCTTTTTGGTGTTTGGTATTCAGTTGGCAATGTGTCTGACTCTAGCTTCTCTGATATAGCTCTTCTGAATGATACATCATCGGTAGTATTAAATGTAAGCACCTCTTCTATTACTCTACTTATCTCAGCATCAAGACTGTTCTCGTTCTGGCCAAATATAAGTACCTGCTGATTGTCAGCTACTACTAGATCATCTATGTTTGTCCTAGGAGACTTGGTAGCTCTTGGATCAAGGCCTTCACCCTTAAGTACGTCTTCAGCTACCTGTATGGCATTATTAATTATTGGATCCATGTGAGCATTCTTTATAAACTCATTCATAGAGCATTCAAAGAAGCTTAGTCTTGGATTAGCTGAAGGTCCTTCATTTGGAGTTAATAATATAGCTATGTCTTCGTCTTTAGATTCTACTATGGTAGTAGTAGAATTAAAGGCATCACCTATTACAGATGCTATATCATCAGTTGTGAATGGCTTAGTTTTTCTATTAACTGACCTATAATCACTGTCCTGCTCTCTACATATTTCATCTAGAGCTGTTGCCTTAGACTTGTTTTCTATCATAGCCATAAGTAGATTACTAACCATTATTAGTTGAAATAATGCTTCTGCCTTTTCTACAATATTGTTTCCACTTCTTTGTGGCTCACATAGTAGATAATCTTTAACACCTAATAGGTCTTCTATTGAAGACTGTAGAGATGCTGCACTAGACTCAATTACTAATGCTGCTTGCTCAAATGTTTTCTTAGCTGAGTCAGTCATACCTCTACCGGTGGACTTAACATCATTATGAAGTTTACTAACCACTCCGCTATAGTCTTCTGGGTTATCTTCCTCTATGCCTAATAACTTAAATTCCTCTGCTGTTAGCTGATCCTTAAGATTATATGTAGTTGGTATATTATCAACAATAGATCTTATTGCCTCTAATAAACATCCAACTGGACTTAGGCCATATTTAACTAGTGCTACAATAAACTTTAGTAGTGATGATATTATTGAACCTATTATACCCATTATAAAAGATAGTATTGAGAAGGATGCTAATAGTAGTCCTGACATAAGTTTAAGTATAGCTGCTAGTATTATGGCAAGTATCTTTATTAGATCTGGTATACATACGAAGGATAGCATATAGGTGAACTGACAAAAATTAGGTCTATCTACATCGAAGAAGGCTTTTATGTCTTCTATGAACTTACTCACGCTGCCCCATATATCTCCGAATACTTTATCCATATCAAAGCTAGGTAACTCTCCCAGATCACAATTAATACAGTCGTCCTGCATTCTTCTTCTTACGGAGGATGTTATTGAGTTTGCTACCTGGTCTGGCTTAGAGGTATTCGACCCAGTGGTTCCAAGTTCTACTTCATCAACGTCTTGAGAGACATTACTTGAAGTCTTCATGTCGTCAGATAGTTCTGTTAGTAGTGCTTCATATTCATCAGCCTGAGCAAACATTGCAATAGGTATAACCTGAAGACAATTATCGTTCTCTAATGCTTTTGAGAATGCATCAATTATCCTTTGAGCATGAAGCAGTGCTTCTGAAACACCCATATCTGTTTCTGATGTAGTCGGTGTAAAATTATCCATAATTTATATTGTCGCCGCTATCCTTAGGTTTGGTGGAACGTCAGGTGTGTTTAGTATGGCTATTTTCTTAGCCCTTAGATTTTTTGTGATACCTTCTTTATCTACAGATATTATAATCTTATTCTGAGTTATATTAGATATAGCACCAGTTGTATTAACTGCTGGTGAAGGTACTATTGTGCGTCTCCATGTGAATGAAGCTGCATTGTTTGCTATCTGTGTATCTAGAACTGCGTTAGGTAACGTATTGGGAGTACTACTAGCAGCCGTAGAGTATGAACCTATTTGTACCGATGTGGTACTACCAGGTGCACTTGAAATGTGTGTATGTGGTGTCTCTGGATGTGTATGTTGAGGGATACTATGTGTATGAGGAGTTATGGGATGTGTATGTTTCCTCAATGCACTACCTAGAGCTGTGAGCTTACGCTCTACTTCATTACAGAAGGTTTCTACTTTTTGCTCATAAATTTTAGAATCAGATACTGCAGAGAAGTCTTCAGCCGCATACTGATATATTTCCATATATAGTTCTGCTCTTTGTTTCTGCATATAGCTAGACATGCCTGACTTATTAAATGTAGACATTAGGTACTCTTATTAATTATCTCTGATGCTTTAGCTTTAGATCCAGCTCTAACTATCTTTAGACATTCCATAAACATATCGAATGTTATAAAGTCCTTATTTGGATCATTACTTCTATCTCCGAATACGTGGTCTATAGAAGAAGAAAGATCAGAGTCTTTATTATTGACCCTGACCTTTACTCCGGATAGATTGTCGTACAATGTCTTTTTTATATCCTTTAAGTCTTCTATTCCTTCACTGAAGTCAGATAGATAATCTTCTGTTTCTCTAGTCATAGTTTACTCATACTCTAGATTTATTTCTATATTAAGCACTTCATTAAGAGGAGTCTTAGAAGTTATTAGTAGCCATAAAGATATAAAGTCTCCTGCCATAGGGCTAG
>Ga0102814_10001455_pt1 | contig 16672 bp, 23 predicted proteins | sample ColrivemetaGS741_FD_79112 | JGI IMG/M metagenome (GOLD analysis project Ga0102814, IMG submission 79112) | Estuarine microbial communities from the Columbia River estuary - Flood tide ETM metaG S.741 | ecosystem: Environmental > Aquatic > Marine > Intertidal zone > Estuary | place: USA... | reverse complement strand
TTAACTGATGGATACATATAAAATAGTAAGTAGTAACGGTAATATTATTAGTTATGTGCGTAGTAATGTTCCTCCTGCTAAATATGAGATTGTTGAAGCAACTTGTACTATTCCTTCATTCGATCATAACGACCCAGACTTTGATCTGATCGATGAGGTGGAGGTTAACTACTGCGTTAAATACCACGTTAAAGGTGAAGAAGTGCCTTCACCATTCGGAGATATATAATGTATATTGTATCTTATGGCAGTGTGTCGGGTTACCATGAACAGGCTTTTTCAACGTATGAAGACGCAACTAAGTTTGTTTCAGATTATGAAGACGAGTTCAATGGTATGAATATTGAATGTGTAGATGATGATGATGGGAGCAACCTTTACTGGAGCGATGAGGTGAGGGATTATATTGTCAAATAAAATTGTAGTGCCTGATGCTGCCATACGAGAGTACAATGAGAAGTATGGCAAGTATCTACCCAAGTCAGCGAAGCGGTACGAATTACCATTGGTCGTAGACGAAGATGCAATGTACTTACAGGCTATGAAAGCATGTTCCAAACCGAGGAAATAACATGGCAACATTAGAAGATCAGATAGAGCTGGAGCACCGTATGGTTCAGTCTGGTATTGATAGGTATAACAAGGAGCTTAGGGCTTTGGCTGATAAAAACATAGAGTCAAAGACTAAGCATGGCCGATCAATCGTGGCTAACATATGTGAACCAGTGTCGGATGAGTTGAAGTTAGAATTAAAAAAGGCTAAGAAGTCTCGTAACAATAAGGTTAAGTTGCTTAACGGTTGCGATACTAGGCAGGTGGCATACCTGTCGTTAATCACCTTGGTCGATACCATATCAAAGGGTCTACCATTACTAGCTACGGCTTCTAACATAGGTAAGCAAATAGAAACTCAGTTCAGGTTAGATTATTGGTTACAAGAAGATAGGAACACAGCTAGTAACTTAATTAAGATGGCGAACAAGAAGTCAGACAAAGGTTTTGATCATAAGCGTCACGGTCTTAACCATAAGATGAAGTTAGATGGTGTGGATATGCAATTGTGGACAAACTCTGAGCGCATTAACATTGGTGTAAGGATGATCGACATTGTTATACGCACAACAGGTATCGTTTACATTAAGAAAGAACACTTCAAGCGTAAGACTACAAGTTATGTCTACGCTACCGAAGAGACACTTGATTGGGTTAAAGGTTTTAACTCTACGAATGAAACGAACTTACCTAGGTACTCACCTTGCATCATTGAGCCTAAAGATTGGGACTCATTCTGGGGTGGGGGTTATCACTCTACGCACGTCAACAAGAAACCATTTTTAAGGGTGCATGGATTATGAAAGAGAGCTTGCAACAATACATCAAAGAAGTAGAGGCGCAAGACTTAACGATTGAGTATGAGTGTGTGAATGCTCTCCAGAAGACACCTTGGCAGGTCAACGTGTTCGTGCTGGAAACTGTTAGGGCTTGCTGGGATAGTGGTCAGGAGTGGATAGGTTTACCACCAAGGGATGCCCTACCTATACCACCTTATCCTTTTAGTAGGGAGCCTAAGTACCTTAATGAAGAGGAACTCCAAGAGTTTAAGGTATTTAAAGCGAAGCGTAACGCTGTGTATACAGCCAATGCTAAGAATATGTCGAAGCGTATCCAAGTGGAGCGTACACTACAGTTAGCAGAGGAGTATGCAAAGACAGAGAACTTCTGGTTCGTGTGGCAGTGTGATTTCAGGGGCAGAAAGTACCCAGTGGAGTCGTTTTTATCTCCACAAAACGCCGATTACTCTAAGGCTTTACTAGAGTTCTCTCGGTCTGTTGCCATTAACAACAGCGAGGAAGCACAGTGGCTCGCTATACACGGTGCTAATGTATTCGGAGTAGATAAGGTTAGCCTAGAAGATCGTGAGATGTGGGCTTACATGAACGCTAATAAGGCTATTGATGTACTTAATGACCCATTCAGTAACAAGTGGTGGCAAGAGGCAGACAAACCTTGGCAAGCCTTAGCATGGTGTAAAGAATGGGCAGAGTATACCATCGCCAGAGCTAATGGGGAGCCGTATGAGACACGTTTACCTTGCGCCAGTGATGGTTCATGCAATGGCTTACAACACCTCTCAGCGATGCTCAGGGACTTAGAGGGTGGTAAGGCAGTCAACCTTACACCTAGTGACGAGCCTCAGGACATCTATGCTGATGTTGCCAAGAGGGCAACTGAGTTGTTAGAGGAGGATGGGTCAGAGATGGCAATGCACCTTTTAAATATAGGTATATGCCGTAAGCTAACTAAGAGGTCAGTGATGATTGTCCCTTACAGTGGCACACGTCACGCTTGTAGGGACTACATCATGGAGGCGTTGGAGGATAAATGTACAGGTAATAACCCTTGGGGCGATGACTTCTTTGAGGCTTCAATGGTTCTGTCTGGGTTTGTATGGCAAGCAATAGGTGACGTGATAGTCTCAGCCTTTAGTGCCATGCAGTACATCAAGGACGTAGCTAAGTTGTACGTAGACAACGGCATCCCGTTTACATGGACAACGCCTACTAACTTAATAGTTAGGCAGTTCTATACGGACAGGAAGAGTAAGCGTATTAAGACTCACATAGCAGGTAGCTTAGTAGCCCTAAGATACTACGAGGATATGGGTGACAAGATAGACTCACGCAAGACATTATCAGGTGCTAGTCCAAACTTTGTACACTCGCTCGATGCGGCAGCTCTTACAATGACGGTGCATGAGTGTCTCAAGGATGGTATACTTGATTATGCAATGGTGCATGACAGTTATGGGACACACAGTCCTAACATGCCAAGACTTAATCAGAGGTTACGTGAGGCTTTTGTAGTAATGTACCAAGAACATGACGTACTGTTGAACCTATATGAGGATGCAGTAGTGTCACTACCAGAGGGAACATTAGTTCCAGCACCACCAAGTAAAGGTGACTTAGATCTAACTCAGGTCTTGCAAAGTGATTACTTCTTTGCATAGCCAAAGAGTTACCCTATAGCCACCCCCGTTCATATATATATAACTAAGGAATAATAAGCATGGCGAAGAATATATTAGTACAGACTGGTTCAGCAATGTGGGCTAAGGTCTTTGAACCTGACACCAAGTTCAATCCAGATGGTGACTACACAATCAATATACAAATGGCTGCGGCAGAAGCAGCTCCAATGTGTGAGCAACTAGAGCAGATAGTTCAAGCAAAGTTTAATGAGGCGATTAAAGAAGACCCACGCCTCAAGAACACGCTGACCACACAACCTGTAATGCAAACTGTGTATGATCGTGACACAGGTGATGATACAGGAAATGTAGAGTTCAAGTTCAAGCTCAAAGCTAAGGTACGTAAACGTGACGGTACATACTACGAGCAACAACCTGCTGTGTTAGATGCAAAGAAAACACCGCTAAGTAAGGATGTCCTAATTGGTAATGGGTCTAAGGTTAAGGTTGCGTTTGAACCTGTACCTTATGTTATGCCTAGTACTAAGAAAGCTGGTGTGTCTTTACGTCTCAAAGCTGTACAGGTTATTGACCTCATTGAGTTTGGTAGCTCTGCTACATCTGTCTTTGATGAAGAGGATGGTTACGTAGCTGCACCTGCTGCTGTTGTAGCTAGCGCATCAACAAAGTCGGAGGCTTTCGATGACGCTGACTTCTAGGTCTACCTTAGAGGAACGTGTACAGCTCAACCTTGAGGCTCGTGGGATAGCTTATGAGTATGAACCTTGCAAGCTACCCTACGTGGTCGAGCGTAACTACATCCCTGATCTAAAGATTGGGGATATTTATATCGAGGTCAAAGGTTACTTCCGACAAGACGCTCAACGTAAGATGAGAAGCGTCAAGGAACAACACCCAGAGTTAGACATACGTTTTCTATTCCAACGTAACAACAGCACAGTGCAAGGTGCTAAGAAAAGAAAAGATGGCACCAAGATGACGTGTGCTGAGTGGGCAGAACGCCATAACTTTATATATGCAGAGGAGATTATCCCAGATGAGTGGTTCAACAGGTTATAGGATTGAAGTTGCAATAATTGATAACACTAGTGATGCAGATGGCGCAACAGCTACGATCACGAGACGTGGCGATAATCTATCTCATTCCGATTTAGAAGAGGCGTTCACCGCTGCTATTAGAGCAGTAGGTTTTCAATCAGAAGTAGGTATTGATTGATGCCTGATCAGGAGAGTGAGTTCTTAATGCACACTCCATGTGAGAAGTGTGGCTCATCAGATGCAAACAGTTTGTACACTGATGGTCACACCTTTTGCTTTGCGTGTAATACATATGGGCAATCCCAAGAGGAGGCTAAGGTGATCGAGATTAAACCAGTAGATTTTTTAACTGGAACACATGAGGTGCTAGTTAAGCGGTGCCTAACTGAGAAGACAGTTAAGTTATGGGATTACCAAACAGGAACATTTAATGGTCAGACAACGCAGATTGCAAACCACAAAACCAAAGACGGCAAAACTGTTGCACAGAAGATTAGAACAGCAGGAAAAAACTTCTCAGTTAGAGGAGCAATTAAAGAAGCAGACCTCTACGGACAATGGCTCTGGCGAGACGGAGGTAAGAATGTCACCATCGTTGAGGGCGAACTAGATGCGCTCTCTATGTCTCAGGCATTCGACAACAAGTGGCCTGTAGTATCCTTAAAGACTGGTGCAGCAGGTGCTAAGAAAGATATTAAGCAAGCTATAGAATGGCTAGAGAAGTTTGAGTCTGTAGTCTTTATGTTTGATAACGATGATGTAGGGCAAAAGGCCGCACTTGAATGTGCTGCATTACTCTCACCTCGTAAGGCTAAGATTGCTAGGTTACCTCTTAAAGATGCTAGTGATATGTTGATGGCAGGGCGTCATGCAGAGCTTATAGATTGCTTCTGGTCGGCTAAGAGCTTTCAACCAGACGGTATCATTAATGGTGCTGACTTGTGGGAAGAGGTTTCAACAGAACGTGAAGTACACACGGTGCCGTATCCATATATAGCACTAAACGAGAAGATAGGTGGCTGTAGGTTAGGTGAGATAGTCACAGTAACAGCAGGGTCAGGCTTAGGTAAGAGTCAACTCACACGAGAGTTTGCATATCATCTACTGAACGAGGGCGCTACCATAGGCTACGTTGCGTTGGAGGAATCCAGTAAGCGCACAGCTCAGGGATTGATGTCCTTACACCTGAATAAACTTATACACCTTGAAGATGTACGTAGAGATGAGATGCGTGAAGCCTTTGACGCTACGCTAGGTACAGGCCGTGTGTTTATGTATGACCATTGGGGTTCTACGGAGTCAGATAACTTACTAAACAAGATACGTTACCTTGCAAGAGGTTGTGGTTGTCAGTACATTATCCTTGATCACATTAGTATTGTTGTTAGTGGTATGGAGGGTGGTGACGAGAGGAGAACCATCGACACCTTAATGACTAAACTACGTTCCATCACAGAAGAACTAAACATCGGTATGATTGTTGTCTCTCACTTACGTAGACCTAGTGGTGATAAGGGACATGAGGAGGGTGTAATGACTTCTCTATCTCAACTACGGGGTTCAGCTAGTATAGGACAGCTATCAGATATTGTTATAGGTCTTGAACGTAATCAACAAGACGAAGAGGATTCTGATAAGACTACGTTACGTATATTAAAGAACAGGTGGTCAGGTGAGACAGGTGTTGCGGGACAGCTAAGGTATTCAAAAGATACTGGACGTATGTCAGAAGAAGAAGAAGTTGAATTTTAGGGGAAAAATATGTACGACAAAGATGATAGTGGTTTTATGTGTGAGTATAAAATTATGCAAGCTTATACAGTCCTAAGTGATTTATTATGTTCCTTAGATAAAGAAGATGAGATACCTACTCTGAACGAGTTTAGAATGATTTACTTAGATGAGGCTCATTCAATACACTAACCACTCCAACGAGAGGGTACTATGTTAATTTTTGATTTAGAAACAGATAATTTATTAGAAGAAGTAACCAAAGTTCATTGTATGGTTACACAGGATACAGAAACAGGTGAAGTTAAAACGTATAGCCCTAACTACATCGAAGATGGGATAGAAGCATTGCGTGAGGCGCAACAGCTAGGTGGTCACAACATCGTATCCTATGATTTACCAGTGTTAAAAAAGCTGTACAACTTTGACTACTATGGACAAGTGTACGACACGCTAGTTGCCTCACGTCTCATCTGGCCGAACATGAAAGAAAAGGACATGATTAAGCGTTCCGTCGATAACAAGTTAATAGGTTCACACTCCTTGAAAGCTTGGGGTCAACGTCTTATGTTTAACAAAGGTGCCTTTGGTGAGCAAGAGGCAGCATGGGAAGAGTACACACCTGAGATGCTAGAGTATTGCATTCAAGACGTAGCTTTAAACGTAAAACTATACGAGTTAATACTGTCCAAGGGTTACCCAGAAGAGCCTATGCAGTTAGAGCACGACATGAATCGTTTACTTATAAAACAACAGCACGTAGGTTTTCCTTTTAACGTAGAGAAAGCACAGAAGCTCTACACGTTGTTAGCAGCACGTAAACAAGAGATAGAAATTAACTTGGTCGATACAATGGAGCCAACAGTTGTTGAGCTGAAGACCAAAACAAAGACTATACCTTTTAACCCTGCATCCCGACAACAGATTGCAGACAGGTTACAGAAACGTGGTTGGAAGCCAGAAGAGTTTACTCCATCAGGTGACCCTAAAATTGATGAAAAAATTCTAGCGGGAATTGATATGCCCGAAGCTCGTCTATTGACTGAGTACTTAATGTTAAACAAACGACTGGGGCAACTAGGTAATGGTAAACAAGCGTGGCTCAAACTCGAAAGAAACGGTCGTATACATGGCCGAGTTAATCACATGGGGGCTGTTACTAGCCGCTGTACTCACTCTGACCCTAATGTTGCTCAGGTTCCTTCTGCTGGAGCAGCGTTTGGCAGAGAATGCAGGGAGTTATTCCATGCACCAACGGGTTACACCTTGCTCGGAGCGGATGCAAGCGGATTAGAGTTACGTTGCCTTGCACATTATATGAATCGTTATGACGGAGGTAGGTATGGTAGAGAAATACTTGAAGGTGACATCCACACGGCTAACCAAAACGCAGCAGGTTTGGAGACTAGGCCGCAAGCCAAGACATTTATATATGGTTTTTTATACGGAGCTGGTAACGAGAAGATAGGACAGATCATAGGTAAGGGTGCAAAGGAGGGAGGTCGGATTAAGAAACGCTTTCTGGCTAAGACTCCAGCGTTAAAGAAACTAACAGAAGCCCTTAACAATAGATTAGAACAGCAGCGTGGTGATAAGTATATAAAAGGTTTAGACGGTAGGTTGATACCTATCCGACACCCCCATGCCGCCTTGAACACTTTACTCCAATCAGCAGGAGCCATCATTTGTAAGAAATGGTATGCAACTGTAGAGAAAATGATAAGAGATAAAGGCTATACTGAGGAACAAGTTTCTATAGTGGCGTTCGTTCATGATGAAGTTCAAATCTTAGTTAAGCATGGGCTAGAGGAAACAATAGGTGAGATCACTAAAGCAGCCATTAAAGAGACAGAACAAGCGTACGACTTCAAATGTCCTCTCGACTCTGAATACCAAGTCGGAAGTAGTTGGGCAGACACTCACTGATACTAACCGTATAGGTGATATAGCAGAGCACTACGCAATCACTTGGTTATGGGATGAAGGTTTTGAAGTGTTTCATAATGCAGGTTGCACAGGTGCAGTAGACATCGTAGCTATTAAGGACAACGAAGTTTACTTGTTCGATGTTAAGATGCTTACTTATTCTAAACCTCGTGGGTACCACCTTATCAAAAAAGGACGTACACCAAAGCAAATAGAAATGGGTGTGCAGTTACTTAGCTTCAACCCACAGACTAGAGAACTACGAATGATAAAACATAGGGGAGACTAATGGAAACAAGCACATTAAATTTAATACTGGGTTTTGGTTTTGGTTCTATATCCTTTGCCTTTGCCTTTAAATGGATTATTGAATCTATCATTCATTGGAAGATGTCCAACCAAGTTAGCACAATGGTAACGATGGACGCAGAAGAGTTTGAAAAATTTATGGAGGGGCAAGAGGATGAAGAAAAGTAGAACACTACTCGTTGATGGTGACATTGTAGCCTACAAAGCTGCAACCATTGCTGAGACTCCAATCAATTGGGGTGATGGTATATGGACACTACATGCCCATGAGAAAGATGTCGTGGGGTCGATGGAAGAGTTCATGAGTAAGATCATAGAAGAGTCAGGGTGTGATAAAGTTATCACTTGTCTTTCAGGAGACAACCTGTACCGCAAAGATGTAGCTCCTTATTATAAGAAGAACAGAGTTAACACTCGTAAGCCGATGCTGCTTAAATACGCTAAAGATTATCTAGCAGAAAAATATAACGGCATGGTTGAGGACAAGTTAGAAGCAGATGACTTACTAGGAATCCTCGGCAGTAGAAGTTTTGATACTGTTATCTGGTCACTAGATAAAGACTTACTAACTATTCCAGCTTTCCATTTGGTTGAGGGCAGAGTTATTGAGGTAGGTTTAGAAGAGGCCGACTACAACTTCTTTTATCAGACGTTGGTAGGTGACTCCACAGATAACTATAAAGGCTGCCCTACTGTAGGAGCTAAGAAAGCTGCACAGATGCTTGATGAGAAAGGTTCATCATGGCAGACAGTGTTGGACGCTTTTGATTCAAGAGGTTTAGGTGAAGAAGTCGCTATAGAAAACGCAAGGCTGGCTCGTATATTACGTGACGGTGAATACAACTTTGAAACAAAGGAAGTAAAGTTATGGGCGGCATAAATGACGCAGGAACAGGTGATTGGGACTTAGTAGCAAAAGCACATTATAAAAGTGTACACGCTGACCCAGTAAATAAACCCGAACATTATAACGCAGGTGAGATTGAAACCATCGACTACATTGTTGATGTGTTAGGTAAGTATGAAGCTATCTCATACTGCCATGGAAATTTAATTAAGTACACTGGCTCTCGCCTTTGGGCAAAGGACAACCCTATCCAAGATGCAGAGAAAGCTCAGTGGTACTTAAACAAAATGATTGAACTAATGAAAGAGACTAAAGGAGTTAACTGGTAATGACACAACTAACCCATGATTACATCAGCGGTATGTTTGAAGGCTTTGACTACTACCAGTCAAAGTGTAGTGAGACAGCTATCTTCCCTGAAGACTTAGCCATAGAGTATTTAACTCTTGGTCTTTTGTCTGAGGCAGGTGAGGTGGCAGGTAAAATTAAGAAAAAAATTAGGGACGGTGAGTTACCAAACCACCGCCAACAAGTGAGCGATGAGTTGGGCGATGTGTTCTGGTACTTAGCAATGCTTACAGATCGTATGGGTCTTAACTTAAGCGATGTAGCTTTTGATAATATCATTAAACTATCTAATCGTAAGGTAGCAGGAACCCTAGCAGGTTCAGGTGATAACCGATGAGCGATGACGGGTTAGGAACACCACCTCGTTATGTGAAAGAGGATAAATGCAGAGCTTGTTATGGTTCAGGACTAGATGGTTATGATCCTAAGGGTGATGGAAAATATAAAGGCGCAAAGCCATGTACAGTTTGTATGGGAGAAGGAACAATTGGATAGTTATCAGCAGTACATACACAAGTCACGTTACGCACGTTGGAGAGAAGACGACAACAGACGAGAGACTTGGGACGAAACAGTAAGACGTTACACAGACTTTTGGGTTTCTCGTGGTCAGATTGATTACGATACATCAGAGCGTTTGTATAAAGCTATATATAATTTAGAAGTAATGCCATCTATGCGTTGCTTAATGACAGCAGGTAAGGCATTAGACCGTGACAACATGGCAGGGTTTAACTGTTCGTATGTTGCAGTAGATAACATGAGAGTGTTCGATGAGATTCTTTACGTGCTTATGTGTGGCACAGGTGTAGGCTTCTCAGTAGAACGTCAATCAGTAAATAAATTACCAGAAGTAGCAGAGGAATTCCATGAGACAGATACTACAATCATTGTCAAAGATTCTAAAATCGGTTGGGCTAAAGCTTTCCGTGAACTGGTTACGCTTTTGTATTCAGGTCAGATACCTACTTGGGATGTGTCAGGCTTACGTGCAAAAGGAGAGCGCCTCAAAACTTTCGGAGGTAGGTCTAGTGGCCCTGACCCTCTGGTTAAGTTATTTAATTTCACAATTAATACTTTCAAAAATTCTGCCGGTAGAAAGCTAACGAGTCTTGAGTGCCATGACATTGTATGTAAAATTGCAGAGATTGTTGTCGTGGGTGGCGTCCGCCGCTCTGCGCTTATTAGTCTGTCTAATCTTTCTGATGATCGGATGCGCCATGCTAAGTCGGGCAATTGGTGGGAGTCTGATACGCAGAGGGCACTTGCTAATAACTCGGCTGTGTACGAAGGTCGCCCAGACTTTGAAACTTTCTTAGAAGAATGGACAGCGATGTATAAGTCTAAGGCTGGTGAGCGTGGTATCTTCTCACGTACTGCCGCTAAGAAGCAGTCAGCTAGACACGGGCGTAGAGATATTGAGCATGACTTTGGTACTAACCCTTGTTCAGAAATCATCCTACGCTCTGCACAGGTTTGTAATTTGTCGGAAATCGTTATCAGGAGTACCGATACATACGAAGATTTAAAACGCAAGGTTGAGCTTGCTACAATCCTTGGCACCCTACAGTCTTCTTTAACAGACTTCCGCTATGTGCGTAACATCTGGAAGAAGAATACACAGGAAGAGTGTCTGCTTGGTGTGAGTATGACAGGCATCATGGATCATCCAGTAATGTCAGGACGACAGGACTCAGGTACATGGTTCGACCATCCTAACTTGCCTATCCTGCCTGAGATACTAGAGCGTCTTAAAGCTGTAGCAGTTAAGACTAATAAGAAGTGGGCAGAAGAGTTAGGTTTGAACCAGTCTACGGCGATTACAGCCGTGAAACCTAGTGGTACTGTATCGCAGTTAGTAGACAGCGCCTCAGGTATACACGCTAGGTTCTCTGCTCAGTACATACGAACAGTACGTAGTGACGGGAAAGACCCCATCTCAGCCTTCCTTAAGGACGCTGGAGTGCCTTGGGAGAAGGACGTGATGAATGAGGATAACTATGTGTTCTCGTTCCCTATTAAAGCACCAGCTGGCTCTACGAGCGTTGACGAGCTTAACGTACAAGAGCAGTTAGACTTATGGGAAGTTTATCAGAACCATTGGTGTGAGCACAAGCCTAGTGTGACTATTTATTACTCAGATCAGGAGTTTCTTGCAGCAGGTCAGTGGTTGTGGGATAGACTAGATAGTTGTTCAGGTATCAGCTTCCTGCCTCGTACAGACCATGTGTACCAACAGGCTCCGTACACAGCCATCACTGAAGAGGCTTATGACGAAGCCTTAGCTAAGATGCCTGACGAGATTAGGTGGGATGACTTAGGTAAGTTTGAGACAGAAGATACAACAACAGGGACTCAAGAGCTTGCTTGCGTAGCTGGGAATTGTGAAATTTAAGAAAGCGGTAATGGTATTGGAGGTGGTAACCTGCCTCCATATCATCGCAAATGTCTGGTTACACTTCCCTTATAACCCCTTGTTTTAAATACCTAATTAAAAAGTTACCCAGTAGAGAACTAATTATGGAAAAAAGATTATATATTTCTAGGGAATTGATAGACAATTTTAAATTGTTGTTTCCCAACACACTCCCCAAGACTAGAAGCACTACTCCAGAACAAATTGCTTTTCTACAGGGGCAACAATCAGTCATTGATAGGATGGAGTTCCTTTTTGATGACGAAACAAATGAGAATTAACTATGTGTATGTCAGCTCCCGAAATGCCAGAACCAGCTCCACCGCCACCACCACCTCCACCACCACCAGAGAAACCACCAGAAGCTATAGCGGATGCTAAAGATTCAGTATCAGACTCTCTTAAAAAGAAAAAGAAAGGTTCTAAGGGTAGCTTAGGGCGTGGTGCTTCTGGTGTCCAAACAGCGGGTACTAAATCCGTTTCTTCTGCGGCTACAAGCGGCTTAACAATAGGATAGTATTATGTGTCTAGCACGTTTTGCGGCTAAGAACGTAAAAAATAGTAACCCACCACCAACAGCTGTAGCCCAAGAAGCGGCAGCAACGGCTGACCCTTTAAAAATAACAGGGGTAGGTTCAGCAGCTTCACAAAGCCCAGCGGTTAAAGCAGTACAACCTGAAGTGAAGAAAGTAAAACCAATAAGTACTGCTTTACAGGTAGGAACTCCATATTAAGGAATAACCCATGATGAACAATGAAAGCGTAGCCAAGGGCTATGACAACATGATGGCAGATCGGGATGCGTTTCTTACAAGAGCTAGAAATTGTGCTGAACTGACGATACCCACCCTTATGCCTAGGGACGGGCATAACTCGTCCAGCCATTTTGACACTCCCTACCAGTCTGTAGGAGCTAGAGGCGTTAACAACTTAGCGTCCAAGCTACTCATGACTCTCCTCCCACCTAACGAACCATTCTTCCGACTAACGATTGATGATTATGATCTAGTCGAATTAGGTGGTGAGGCTAGAGGACAGGTTGAGGAGGCTCTGGCTCGTATTGAGCGGAGTGCTACACAAGAAATCGAATCACGAGCTATTCGTGTACCAGCCTTCGAAGCTATTAAACAGCTGATTGTTAGTGGTAATGCCCTTGTGCATCTACCACCCAAAGGTGGAATGAAAGTCTTTCGTCTCGACCGCTTCGGGGTCCAACGGGATTCAATGGGTAACCTCCTAAAGATTATAGTTAAAGAAACTATTGCTTTTGATGCCTTACCTAGCGAAGTCCAAGAGGCTCTAATAGAAAACCCCGATTACCAACAAACAGATAGTAAAAAAGAATGCGACCTCTATACTTGCATCAAGCGAGAGGGTAAAGTATTTAAAGTTCACCAAGAAGTTTATGGTATTATCGTACCAAAATCTATGGGTTCATACCCAGAAGACAAACTCCCTTGGATGGCTTTACGCTTTATCGCTATAGATGGAGAAGATTACGGTCGTGGTTTTGTTGAAGAATATATAGGTGATGTAAGATCCCTAGAGGCTTTAACAAAAGCTATTGTAGAAGGAAGTGCAGCGTCAGCTAAACTACTCTTTATGGTTAGACCTAACGGCACCACTAAGATACGTAGCCTTGCAGATTCACCTAATGGTGGTATCATCTCTGGCGATGCTAACGATGTTACAACTTTACAAGCAAATAAGTTTAACGACTTCCGTGTTGCTCAAGAAACAATGAACACTATCACAGAGCGTTTATCTTTTGCCTTCTTGCTTAACAGCTCAGTGCAACGGAACGCTGAACGTGTAACTGCCGAAGAGGTTCGTTACATGGCTCAGGAACTAGAAACTGCCCTTGGTGGTATCTACTCCGTCCTCTCTCAAGAATTTCAAGTACCACTTGTTAATCTACTGTTGAATAAAATGCAGAAAGAGAAGAAGATGCCTAAGTTCCCTAAAGACACCTTGAAGCCGCAGATTGTAACAGGTCTTGAAGCTCTAGGTCGTGGTCAGGATCTCAACAAGCTTTCAGCTTTCTTACAATACTTGCAACCTTTAGGTGCAGAAGTTATTTCAAGTCAGATGAACATTGATGATTACATTGCAAGACTTGCAGCGTCTTTAGGTATAGATACTCAAGGTCTTATTAAATCTCCTGAGCAGAAACAGCAAGAGCAGCAGATGGCACAGCAAGCACAACAACAGCAAGAACAACAGATGCAACAACAGCAGATGATGGAGATGGTTGGGAAAGGTGTACCTGCAATGGCTAAAGGTGCCGCAGATGCTATGGCTCAATCGGCAGCTCCACAGGAGGGGTAATGGACTTTTTAGAAATAGCTGGTATCCCTTACCAACATTATAGTCATACAGAGCAACAAGCTCGTCGTGACTATAAACCTATGGTAGCTACTGATTTTAAATACGTAGCTCCAGAAAGTAATGTTGATTGGGATTACATTAAGGAACAAGAGGGTTTTGTGACCACAGGTAACATCCCCAAAAATAATGACGGCACTGTTATGGGTCATTCGGGTATGACTGTTGCTTCTGGTTATGACTTAGGATCAAAGGATTCAGATTCTCTTTATGGTTTACACACCATGACTAAAGCAAACTTAATGCCTTGGTTAGGTCTCCAAGGTGAAGAAGCGGCTACTAAGGAAAGAGAAGGTCTAACACCTCCTACATTAACAACTAACCAAGCTAAAGAAGTAAACCGACATTCTAAAAAAGCCACTATGAAGTCTTTAAGGAAAGCTTGGAAAGAAGCCACAGGTAATAATTTTGATGACTTACCTAAGAATAAAGCAACGCCTATAGCTGACCTTGTGTTTCACCACGGGTTATCAAAAACAAAAACATACAACTTCTGGTCACAAGTCACGTCAGATGACTGGGTAGGAGCTGAAGCCAATTTAAGAAACTTTGGCGAAGAAAATGACTCTTTACAAGCAAGGCGTACTAGAGGTGCGGACTACTTTAGAGATAACATTGAATAACTTTTTAAAAGAGACTATGTATGAGTACAGAAAATTTATCAACTTACGAAGAGCAGGGTGAGAACCCTGAGCACGTACAAGCAATGATAGAAAAGGGCGAACAGCTTGAGGCTAATAACAATCCTTATGCTGAAGAACGCCCTGAATGGTTACCTGACAAGTTTACAGATGCCCAACAGATGGCAGAAGCTTACGCCCAATTAGAACAGAAGATGGGTTCAGGAACCAATGAAGAAACTGTAGAAACTGGAGAAGCCCAAGAAGCGCTTTCACCTAGTGCCAAAGCAACCGAGGTTGTAGAAGTATTAGATAATGTAGGTATTGACTTCAACACGCTTCAAGGTGAATACAATGAACTAGGAGGTCTTTCTGAGGATGCTTATGGCGCACTCGCAGAGAAAGGTTTCTCAAAAGATTTGGTAGATACATGGATTAAAGGTCAAGAAGCCGTTAATGCTGAATACCAAACAGCTGTTTACGATGTTGTAGGCGGTGAAGAGTCTTATAAAGAGATGATTTCATGGGCTGCTGATTCCTTGTCACCACAAGAAATTGCTGCTTATGATCGTGCTGTAGACTCTGGAGACATTGATATGGTTAAACTGGCAGTGTCAGGCTTAACACAGAAATATCAATCTGTAGAAGGATCAGACCCATCTTTAATTGGTGGACAATCTACTTCCTCAACAGGCGGTACTTATAGTTCGTGGGCGCAAGTCACAGCGGACATGAGGGATCCCAGATACGAGAGTGATTCGTCTTATCGCCAAAAAGTTACGAGCAAGTTAGCTCGTAGCGATGTATCATAGTCTCTTTTTAGCCTCCTTCGGGAGGTTTTTTAATTCCAAAAGTAACAATAACACGAAAACTTATTACCTTTGACCCTTTGCGAAGGATAATCTCAGAGAACGGATAAGTGTTAAGTGACTGAGTAGAATAATCATTCATTTAAACATTTAACTTAAAAGGTAACAAATCATGCCATGGAATAACACATCAGAAACGACTACATCTCGTTTAGGTAAAGGCTCAGGAGCTGATAACCGAGCTTTATTCCTCAAGCAGTTTTCAGGTGAAGTCCTAACTGCTTTTGAAGAAAAAAACGTAGCAATGCCTCTTCACCGAGTTCGTACAATTAAAAACGGTAAGTCAGCTCAGTTCCCATCTATCGGAACTACTACTGCCGCATACCACTCAGCAGGTGAGGTCATTTATGGTGGCTCAGTACCCGCTAGTGAAATCACAGTACAAGTTGATGACTTGTTAGTAAGTTCAGCTTTCGTACCTAAAATTGATGAGGCAATGAACCACTATGACGTGCGTTCTATCTACTCATCAGAAATGGGTAACGCTTTAGCTAACGCAGCTGACCGTAACATCTTCTCAACAATCTACACTGCTGCAACTGGCGGTGGTAACGGTGATCTCGTTCCTGCGTGGGAAAATGCTGACTTTGCTAATCTATCTAACGGTACTACTGGTGAAGCTGGTAAGATTGACATTAGGACTGTCACTGAGGAAGGCACTGCTGGTGTACTAGCTCAGGACGTTGTTAACGGTATCATCAAAGCTTTAGAAACTTTCGACAAGCATGACGTAACTGGTGAGAAGTATTGTGTTCTGAATCCAGAAACTTACTACTTACTTTTAGGCGCTGACAGTACAGCTATTAACCGTGACCAAGGCGGTAACGGTAGTATTGCAACTGGTCAAGTTCCTACAGTAGGCGGCGTTAAAATCTATATGTCTAACCACCTACCGATTGATGCTCAGTCAACTCCTACTCCTTCAGGTACTAACGAAGCGAATAGAGCTGCTGCTTATGCAGGTCGTGATGCTGATCTTAGAGGTCTTATGTTCACTAAAGACGCTGCGGCAACAGTTAAGTTGCTTGATCTAGGCGTTGAGTCTGAATACCAGATCGAACGTCAAGGTACTTTGATGGTTGCTAAATATGCAATGGGTCATAACGTACTTCGTAGCAAATCGGCTATTGCTTTAGTAGCATAAGCTAGTCTAATTGAGAGCATCCCTTCGGGGGTGCTTCTCTCTTTATT
>Ga0102814_10001453_pt1 | contig 16691 bp, 16 predicted proteins | sample ColrivemetaGS741_FD_79112 | JGI IMG/M metagenome (GOLD analysis project Ga0102814, IMG submission 79112) | Estuarine microbial communities from the Columbia River estuary - Flood tide ETM metaG S.741 | ecosystem: Environmental > Aquatic > Marine > Intertidal zone > Estuary | place: USA... | reverse complement strand
TTTCGCCACCATAATCTTCGCGATAAGCAATTATCTTGGTTTTTAAAACTATTTGTTCTTTGTCTAATAACACTAAATAATCGAACGTATCTGTTTTACTTGGAGCCTTTCCCATGTAAATGTAACCAATAATTTTATTGTTTTCTTTTATGCCAAAAAAATTATTAGCTTGAAAATTAGAAGGTAGCTCTTTATATACTTCTAATGGAAATATAATGGGACTATAAGTATAGCTTGCCACCTTAAACGTTTCCTTAATTTCTTTATCTACTTTTTTGCTAAGGTCTTTTTGACCCATAAAAGACATAAATATTAAAGTTATTAGTAAAAGAAAAAAATGTTTTATTTTCATGTGGCAAAAATATTGATTTATTGCTCGAATGAACAAATAATATACCAAAAAGCTAAAGTAGCAATTTATTTACTTTAGCTTTTTGGTTTTAATTTGCGTTAGGGATAGCAGTGAAAATCCTTTTTGTGAGGCACGATCAAAAAGATTGCAACGCATAGCCCGACCATTGCGGTAACCTGCCTGCCGGCAAGCAGGATCCCAAATTAGTTTAGAACCAAACGCCTATTCCAAAGTTTAATTGATTTTTTGCATTTGCCGCTGCGGCATTATCTTTAATCTGGTAATCTGCTTTAACTATGGCTCCGGGTGCAACTTTATAACTTAATCCAAAAGTCCACTCATCTCTGTTGTATCCATCGTTTCTTATTAAACCCCCGTCAACCGATGCATGGGTATCATAATCTTCGTAACGTGCGAAAGCAAAAAGTTGTTGTTGTTTTGTTAGCGGCAACAGGTTGTAGGCTGTTTCTAAATACCAACCTTGTAATGCACTTCCTAAATCTGTGCTATAAAGCGCATTATAATCTTCTGTATCTGAAATGCTTGCATGAATAAATTGACCACGAGCCGTAAAACGTTGGTATGCATAACGGGCATCTAATCCAACCATTGAAATTCCAACATCGGCACCATCAATCATGTCTACCGCATCTTCAGCTTGCGTACGACCAAAATAACCTGACAACCCTAGACGTAATCCAGGTAAACCATAATAATCTAATTTACCAGATAAATTTGGTGTATTTATTGTCGATTCTGCTCCTTTTTGACGACCGTTTCGTAACCCATTAGAACCTCCCAAAAATTTACCTGAATTTACAGATCTGAATCCGTTAAAAAGGTAAGCTTGATACCCTAAAGAAATTTCGTTAAATCTTCCTTGAACTCCAACCCCTATTTCTCGCCAGGTAGTTGGCACAATGCTTTTGTCGACACTTGGTCTGTCTACACCATTAAACGTTGTTGGCTCATGATATTCGTTTACAATACCCATAGGTACTAACATTAATCCACCTCGTAAATTAACATTATCGTTTAAACTATATTGCAAAAAAGCTTGTTCTACATAAACTTCTTTAACGTGTTCGAATTCAATTTCTGTTACAAATTGTACTCTATCATTAAATTTGTAACCTAACAGCATAACTAAACGTTGCACGTCTAATGTGCCATTGCTGCCTTCTGGTTGGTTATAGTTTATTTCTCCATATCCTCCAACTGTAACGCCATTATTAATGTTACCAGATAAAATACGCTGTGCTGCATTTATTTGGTTTTGTGGGTTTGTAGCTATTGAATCTGGAACTGTTTGAGCGGTTGTAATAGCAATAGTAAATATTGCTAAAATTAAAATTATTTTTTTCATTTTGTGTATGGTTTTGGTTCTATTCTTATTTAGACTTAATATAAATAATGATATAATTCTTCCGCAAAAATAAAACACAAAATGACATTTACAAAGTTTATTTAGAATAATTTTAAATAATATTTAACATAAATAATTAAATATTTGAATATCAATTATTTGTGTAAACTAAATTTAATGATAAACGCTGAAAATTTTAGTAGCCTCGTTATGTGCGCTCTCGAAACTAAGGGCGTTTAAAGGGTTATTTTTTTGTGAAGTAAAGTAGGATAATAATTTTTCCGTCGGCATATTTCCTGTTAGTTCGTCTTTAGCCATAGGGCATCCACCAAAGCCTTGTATGGCACCATCAAAACGGTTACAACCAGCTTTATAAGCGGCATCTACTTTTTCGAACCAAGTTGTAGGGGTTGTATGCAAATGTGCTCCAAATTCTATTTTTGGGTATTTAGGAATTAAGTTTGAAAACAAATAACTAATAATCTCTGGTTCTGAGCTACCAATGGTATCACTTAATGAAAGTATTTTAACGCCCATATTGCTTAATCGTTCCGTCCACTCCCCTACGATTTCTACATTCCACGGATCTCCATAAGGGTTTCCAAAACCCATTGAAATATAAACGACTACTTCTTTATTCGATTTATTAGCGATTTCTAAAATTTTAGAAAGTGTGATAATAGATTCAGCAATCGTTTTATGCGTATTACGCATTTGAAAGTTTTCAGAAATCGAAAACGGATATCCTAAATAATTAATTTCTGAATGCACACTTGCATTTTCTGCTCCTCTTGTATTCGCAATAATGGCAAGCAATTTACTTTTTGTGGCACTTAAATCTAACTTTGATAATACTTCGGCAGTATCTGCCATTTGAGGAATGGCTTTAGGCGAAACAAAACTACCAAAATCAATAGTATCAAAACCAACACGCAATAATGATTGTATGTACTGTACTTTTTTTGCAGTAGGTATAAAGTCTTTAATACCTTGCATGGCATCTCTAGGACATTCAATTATCTTTATTGGACTTGGCATTATTTAGCTTAAAATAAGACCATAAAAATACTATTAATTTTATTAATGGATGTTCAAAATAAAGCAAAAGCATTAGTAAGGATATTAAAAAGTTATCGACTTAAAAATCAATCAACTAAACATACCATGAAAAACCTTACTTCTACTTTATACTTTGGTCTTTTATTTTCATTAAGTGTTTTTAGCCAAAGTACCGCAGATTATAATATTTCACTAACAACTATATGGAATGCTGCCGATCACACGTCGGTTCCTGGAGGTGCGCATTGGTCGGCACTAGTAGGCGCTACACATAATACTGCAAACCAGTTTGTTGAATTAGGCGTAGTTTCCCCTATGACCAATGGCATAAAAGATATTGCAGAAACTGGTGCAACAGGCAATTTTAGCAGTGAAGTAACCACGGCAATTGGAGGTGGTTTAGCTGATCAATATGTTGTTGGTTTTACTGGATTTTCTGGGCCCGTTGGAACATTTACAAAAAACAACTTGCAAGTAAATGAATCCTTCCCATTAATAACTTTACTCTCTATGGTTGCACCAAGTCCTGATTGGTTTATTGCTGTAAATAGCGTGAATTTAAGATCGGGAAACTCGGGAATAAATAATGGTTGGAAAGAGACTTTTACTATTGACGTTTTTGCATACGATGCCGGCACCGATGATGGAACTAATTACACATCGCCAGACGCCATAAGCAATCCACGTCTTGGGGTTTTTATGTTATCAAATGCCCCTATTAACGGGAAAAAAATGGGAACGATTACTTTTACCTATAATTCTTCAACTTTAAGTATTTCAAAAGTAAACCTTTTAAAAAATATTAAAATATTTCCTAACCCTTCTAAAAATGTTATTTCAATATCAAATATTCAAAACATCCATTTAAAAAATGTTGCCATATATAATATTTTAGGCCGTTTAATAACGGAGATCTATATAGAAAAAAGCGTGTCGAAATTAGATATCAAGTTGACTAATATGGCTAAGGGAATGTATCTATTAAAGCTTAATACCTTTGATGATAATAGTTTAACACGTAAGCTAATTGTCGAATAGTCGGTTAATCTTACAGTTTGACGTTTATATTGTTTAAAATTTGGGTTTCGATATACATTTGAAAAAAATGTTTTCCCCAAATGAATATTTTTAAACCTGCCCTCTCAATTTTATTTTATTCTAGCATGTATTTGTTTTGTGCCCATGGATTTGCACAAAACAATATGGAATCTTGCGGGACCATCACAAACTCTGAATCTATTCAATATTTCAATAGCATAAAACCTGAACTTAATAAGTATGAGCAAGTGTTTATGCAAATGAAATCTGTAGCAAACAAATCTCAGTCAAAATTTATTAATTCTATTCCTATTAAAGCGCATGTAATTAGATCGTCGGATGGTAAAGGTGGAATGTGTGAAGCCGATATTAATAATGCAATTTCTAATTTAAATAGCATCTACGCAGATGCTTTTATGTCGTTTTTTTTATGCGAAGACATTAATTTCATCAATGATGATAAACTTTGTCATATTAAAAAAGGTGATGAAAAAAATTTAATTGAAACTTATAATTCACCAGGTCTTATTAATATTTATTTTGCAGATAACATTGTAAATGAAACTAATGAAGATATTTGCGGATATAGCGATAATCAAGGTCGGAACGATGTTATTGTTATAAAAAACAACTGTCTTACAAACAATTCGTCTTTAGCACATGAAATGGGTCATTTTTTCTCATTGATGCATACACACGGACCAGATAGTAACAAAATGACGACCGAATTTGTTGATGGAAGTAATTGTGATACTGATGGTGATGGTATTTGTGATACACCGGCAGATCCAAAACTTACCTACAAAAATGTAAATAATTTTTGCCAATATATTGGAACCGAAACGGATGCACACGGTGATGTTTATACACCAGATACTGGGAACATGATGTCTTACGCCATGAAAGGTTGTAGATCTCATTTTTCTAAACAACAACTTGCCCGGATATATGCCTTTTACATGACCGCAAAAAGTTATTTAGCCTGTCCAGATTTTAATGCAAATTTCACAGTAGATGCAAGTCAAACTTGTGAAGACCAATTAACTGTTAATTTTGAAAGTAATTGTAGAAATACAGACAAATGGGAATGGGATGTTGATAGTGATGGTATTATTGATTATACCACGAAAAATCCTTCTCATACTTTTGAAAATGGCATTTATGATGTAACACTTACTGTTTCGAACAAATCTAAATCAATAACAAAAACCTACATAAATTTTATTAAAGTTGGTACAGAACCAAATTGGCTACAGGAAGATTTTGACACATTCAAAATAGCCGGCGATAAAGGATGGACTGCTACCGATGTGACTCAAAATGGTTATAATTGGTTGTCAAATTCTGGAAAAACACCTTCAGATAACACAGGGCCACTAACCGATAGTTCAAGTAAAACTGGATTGGGTACTTATATTTATGCAGAAGCCACCGGTGCTAAACCTGGTGATGTTGCTGAATTTGTTTCTCCTTGTATTACAATAAATTATGAAAACTCTGAATTAGAATTCGCATACCATATGTTTGGATATCATGTTGGTGAATTGCATATTGATATTAAAACTGATGATGGTTATGTAAATGATGTTATTCCAGCACTTATTGGTAGTCAACAACAAAATCAAAGTGATGCTTTTAAAACAAAAGATATTGATTTGTCATCGTATGTAAATCAAACTATAAAAGTTCGTTTTAGAGCCGTTAGAGGTGACGAGTGGGACAGTGACATTGCTATCGATAATGTTTTTATCAAAACAATCATTACACCAATGAGCTCTAAAAATGTGATAGTATACCCCAATCCTGTAAAAAATGATTTGTTATATATTAAAACTAACAGCAAAGAACCTCTAAATTTTCAGATTTCTAATTTAACAGGTAACGTTTTTATGTCTGGAACTCTAATAAATCAACCCATAAATATGAGTAAGCTGGCATCTGGAATGTATTTATTGACTGTAATAAGTCAGCATTCAAAAGTTACCAAGAAAATTATAAAATAACTTTTTAAGCTTTTAGAATGGCTTTATTAATGGCTTTTATCAAAATAGGACCTTCGTAAATAAAGCCAGTATAAATCTGAACTAAATCGGCACCAGCATTAAGTTTTTCAATAGCATCATTAGCAGAATGAATACCACCAACACCTATTATCGGGAACGATTTATTGCTGTTATCTGATAAATATTTAATAACTCTCGTGCTTTTATCTTTAATAGGTTGCCCGCTTAAACCGCCATTTCCAATTGCTTCTAATTGATTATTTGAAGCTTTTAAACCCGTTCGATCGGTAGATGTATTGCTTGCTATAACACCATCCAATTTGGTCTCTGCAACAAGCTGAATTATTTCATCCAATTGGTCATTATTTAAATCTGGTGCTATTTTTAAAAGAATTGGTTTTTGTCTATCAAAGGTTTTGTTTGCTTTTTGCACCGCACCAATTAATTCTTCTAAATAGTCCTTATCATTCAATTTTGCATGACTTCCTACATTTGGACAACTCACGTTTAGTACAAAATAATCTACATAAGGGTGTAAAGCGTTAAAACACTCTAAATAATCTTTGGTGTAATCTTCGGGTTTTGTGTTGGTATTTTTACCAATATTTCCGCCAATAATAAGCTTGCCTTTATTTTCCTTTAATTGAGAAATTGCCGCTTCTAAACCTTCATTGTTAAAGCCCATTCGGTTTATAATTCCCTGGTCATTTTTCAAACGAAATAATCTTTTTTTAGGATTTCCAATCTGTGCTTTCGGTGTCACCGTGCCAATTTCAATAAATCCAAATCCGAAATTTGCCAATTCGTTATAAAGCACCGCATTTTTATCGAATCCGGCTGCTAAACCAACAGGGTTTTTAAATGTAAGTCCGAATACATTCCTCTCTAACCGCTTATCTTCAATAGCAAACAAACTTCTAAACAACCATGTAACACCAGGGATTTTAGAGCTGTTTTTTATTAATGAAAATGTGATATGATGAATTTTTTCAGGATCGAACAAGAAAAATAAAGGGCGAAGTATTAATTTGTACATCATTATTATTTGTGCAAAAGTAGTTCTAAATAAAAAATTGAACAATTCAAAAGCATAAAAAATATTTATAGTCTTTTTAATATTAATAATGGCTATTAATTAATACGCCAAAACTCTATAAATTCCTTACTTTTGATATATAAAAACTTCATTGAACATGATTACAAAAGAAAATATTATTAAACGTTTTGTTAGTTACATAACTATTGATACCGAATCGGATTCAAAATCTAATTCCACTCCCAGCACCAAAAAGCAGTGGGATTTAGCAAATAAGTTAGCCGAGGAATTAAAAGCTATTGGCATGCACGATGTTACAATCGATGAAAACGCATACATAATGGCCACTTTACCTAGTAATGTGGAACATAAAGTACCAACTATTGGATTTATTTCGCATTTCGATACGTCTCCAGATTTTACAGGAGCTAACGTAAAACCGCAAATTATAGAAAAGTATGACGGAAAAGATATTGTTTTAAACAAAGCTGAAAACATAATTTTATCGCCCGATTATTTTGAAGATTTACTTCTTTACATTGGTCAGACACTTATTACAACAGACGGCACGACACTATTAGGAGCAGACGATAAAGCAGGTATTTGCGAAATTGTATCAGCGATGGAATATTTAATTAATCATCCTGAAATTAAACACGGAACCATACGCGTTGGCTTTACACCCGATGAAGAAATTGGCAGAGGAGCTCATAAATTTGATGTAGAAAAATTTGGTGCCGAATGGGCATATACCATGGATGGAAGCCAGATTGGTGAGTTGGAATACGAAAATTTCAATGCTGCTGCCGCGGTTGTAAAAGTGAAAGGTAAAATTGTACATCCAGGATACGCTAAAGGTAAAATGATAAACTCCATGTACATTGCACAGGAATTTATTAACTCCCTACCCCGAATGGAAACTCCAGAACACACAGAAGGTTATCAAGGATTTTTTCATTTGCACAACATGACAGGTAATGTTGAAGAAACGGTTTTAGAATATATTATTCGCGACCACGATCTTGGGCATTTTGAAGCTCGTAAATCGGTTATGATTAACTTAACCAGCGAATTAAATGAGCAATATGACAGAGAAGCTATTAGTATTGAAATAAAAGACCAGTACTTTAATATGAAAGAAAAAGTAGAACCTGTTATGCATATTGTAGATATCGCCGAAGAAGCTATGAAACAACTTGGCATTGAACCTTTAATAAAAGCAATTCGTGGCGGTACCGATGGTTCACAACTAAGCTATAAAGGTTTACCATGCCCGAATATATTTGCAGGTGGCCATAATTTTCATGGCCGATACGAATATGTACCTGTGGAAAGTATGATTAAAGCGACCGAGGTTATTTGCAAGATTGCAGAGTTGACTTCTAAGAAAAAGTAGCTTTTCGCTTTTTTAGAAAAAAATGTAACTACGTTTAACTTCGAATATAATTCATTTTAACAGAGACGTAAACGCCTACGCCATTCGTTAATCGAATCTTCAAAAAACAACATGAAAAAGGTAAGTTCTGTTGAAGAATACATTGAAGAAAATACTCATTTTGGTGATGCATTAAAAATTTTGCATGAAATTATCAGTAATACTGAACTTACTGCAACTATTAAATGGAATGCGCCTATTTATGAACTAAATGGTAAAAAAGTAATGGGTCTTGGTGCTTTTAAAAATCATTTTGGTATTTGGTTTTTTAATGGTGTCTTTTTAAAAGATGAGCAAAAACTACTTGTAAATGCTCAAGAAAAAACAAAAGGTTTAAGGCAGATGCGTTTCACTTCTATAAACGACATAAGTAAAAACCATGTATTAGCCTATGTAAAAGAAGCTATAGAAAATCAAAAATTGGGTAAAGAACTCAAGCCTGAAAGACATAAAAAAGAAACGTTAATACCTTTAGAATTAAAAAACTTGCTTAGTCAAGATACTCAATTAAAAAGCAGTTTTAATGCCTTAACACCGTACAAACAGCGCGAATATTGTGAATATATTTCTGAAGCTAAAAGAGCCGAAACTAAACAAAACCGACTGGAAAAAATTACAGGTCCGATTTTAAAAGGTATTGGGTTAAATGATAAGTACAAAAACTGCTAAATAAAAAAAGCTTCCAAAATTGGAAGCTTTTTTTATTATCAATCAACAACTTAAAAATTGTTATTATGAATTTGCTTTTGCGCTTAATTCCATAGAAAGTGCAGAACGTTCAAACTTTACCTTTCCAGACATCGTTTCAATAATACAACTTCCATCTTTATCGTTAAGTTCTAAAATCTTACCATGCAACCCGCTTTTAGTAATTACTTTATCGCCCTTTTTTAATTCAGCGTTAAACTTTTTTTCTTTTTTGGCACGTTTCATTTGTGGTGCAATCATAAAGAAATACACGACTACAAACATTAATATAAAAGGCAAAAATTGCCCGATTCCTTCTCCCATGATTTTTTATTATTATTATTTTAATTATTTAGTTATGCTGCAATAACAGCCATTTTATTATTTAACCTTTATTCTTTTACAAAAGCTGTGATTTTAACAACTTCAGCGCCCTTCTCTGTATTTGCAGAAACGGTAATAGTTTTTGTTATTTTATTTGGACCTGCTCCATTGTATGAAACTGTGAATTTACCCGATTCTCCTGGTGCTAAAGGCTCTCTACTCCAATCTTGTGGCACAGTACAACCGCAAGAGCTTTTAATATCTGTAATTACTAAAGGAGCATCACCTGTATTCTTATATGTAAACGTTGTTTCTACAGATTTCCCTTTTTCAATGTCTCCAAAATCGTGTTCGGTTTCGTTAAATTCTATCACAGGAAATTTTGAAGCATTAGCATCTCTTTCTGCTGCTGCTGCTACATTAACTTCATCGATTTTTTTAGAGGCATCTTCCTTGCAAGATGTAAATGCAAAAAAACTTATAATACTTAACCCTAATATTATTTTATTCATTAGAAATATATTTATTTATTAATTTGTAAAAATAGGAATAATTTAATCTTTTAGAAACTTTTGTTCGCTTCTTAACACAAATTTACATCAATCCGCGACCCACTTTTTTTAAGGTTCCCGCAACCTCATATTCTTTAACCAATTTATCTAAAATACCATTAATAAAAATACTGCTTTTTGGTGTAGAATATTCTTTAGCAATTTCTAAATATTCATTTAAAGTAACCTTAACTGGTATAGATGGGAAGTTTTTTAATTCGCTTATAGCCATTTGAAGCAACACATAATCTACATTGGCAATTCGTTCAGAATCCCAATTAAGTGTTTTAAGTTCTATTTCTTTATTTATGGCTGTTGTGTTTAAAAGGGTTTTTTTAAACAAATCTATAGCGTACTGTTTATCTTCTGAGTCTTTATATAATTTAGGTGTAAAGAATCCTTCAGCAGATGTTGTTTTCGCTTTTCTTAATAATTTTAAAATGGTAGTGTTTACTGTTGGTAAATCGTCCAACCATGTTAGATTTTTATCTTCTAAATAGTCGTAAAGTTTATCATTAGGGGCAATTATATCTTTAAAAACATCAACAATAAAGTCTTTATCTTCTTTAAAATCGGACGTTTTGGTATTCATATAATCTGTATACAAATCGCTTGCTGTTATCGCCTTAAAAATAACGTCTACATATTCACTATCTAATTCCCAATTATTGATATTATGAGTTTCTAACAGATTTTTTAATTGAAAATTGTCTGCTAAAAGTTTAAGTAACTCATTGTTAACAAACTTTCTGTTTGGGTCTTTATCTTCCTTTGTGGCAAGATGCTTTTTTTGTTTTTTCTGTATATCCTTTTCAGCTCTTTTTTGAACTTCAATAAGCAACGACAGCAATAACAAGTACAAGTTGTACATGTTATCTATACTAAACAGCAAAAACTTTTGATCTTTACTAAAGTCGTCACTCTCGCCTCCTTTAAAGGCATACATGGTTTGCATTACTTTTACACGAATATGTCTTCTGTTTAGCATAATTCCAATGAACTTAGTTAAAAATCGAAAATTTAATTAGTTTCGAGCTGCAAAAATAATACTATTTTAAAAAGTTACTCTATATTTTTTGTTTTATTCTTCCATTAACATTTTATAATATTTTTAACAATTACAAAATGGCTTATAAAGCGATTAATGGTTTTAATCGTTTATATTTGCTTACTTAACTTATCGAGTAAAAATCATTTAGATTACCTCTTTTAATGAAAGAATTACGCCACTTAAATAAATACTTTCTAAAGTATAAAAAGCAGCTTATAATAGGTACAATCATAACTATAATAGCGAGAATTTTTTTGCTGTTTACACCACGTTACGTTCGAGAAATTTTTGTGGTTGTTGAAAAATATTTAAAAGGCGGTGTTTCGGAAGCAGTTATGAAATCCGAATTAACTGAAGTTATTATTTATATTATCGGCGCAGCTATTATAGCAGCTATTTTCACATTTTTTATGCGCCAGTATATTATAAACGTGTCGCGCTATATCGAATTCGATTTAAAAAATGAAATTTATAACCAGTATCAAAAACTCTCTTTAAACTTTTATAAAAAAAACAGAACCGGCGATTTAATGAATCGTATTAGTGAAGATGTTGGCAATGTACGGATGTATGCCGGACCCGCAATTATGTACAGCATTAACACCGTGACCCTTTTTGTAATTGCCCTTATATATATGTTTAATGAAGCTCCTAAACTGGCTTTATATACTGTTTTACCGTTACCAATTCTTTCAATTGTTATTTATAAATTAAGTAAAGAAATACATTTACGAAGTACTATTGTTCAACAATTTTTATCGAAACTCTCTACTTATACTCAAGAGTCTTTTAGTGGTATTTCGGTTATTAAAGCCTACGGAATTGAGCCACAAACATCAGAAAATTTTGAATCGTTAGCTGCCGAAAGCAAAGAAAAACAAATAAATTTAGCCAAAGTACAGGCTTGGTTTTTTCCTATGATGATTTTATTAATTGGCGCCAGTAACTTATTGGTTATTTATGTTGGTGGCATGCAATATATAAATGGAGAAATTGAAAGCTTAGGAACTATAGCCGAATTTATTATTTACGTAAATATGCTTACATGGCCGGTTGCAACGGTGGGATGGGTAACCTCTATTGTACAACAAGCAGAAGCATCCCAAAAGCGAATCAATGAGTTTTTAAAATTAGAACCTGAAATAAAAAATACGGTGGAGTCGCATACTGATATTACGGGTGATATTACTTTTAAGAATGTAAGTTTCACTTATGATGACACGAACATTAAGGCTTTAAAAGAGGTTAGTTTCAATATTAAAGAAGGTGAAACTTTAGCTATTTTAGGTAAAACAGGATCGGGTAAATCGACTATTTTAGATTTAATAGGACGACTTTATGACATTGATGAAGGCTCAATAATTATTAACAAAACGGCCATAAACGAGCATAATTTAACCGATTTACGAAATAGTATTGGTTACGTACCACAAGATGCTTTTTTGTTTTCAGACACCATAAAAAACAACATAAAATACGGTAAAGACAATGCAACGGACAAAGAAGTAATTGAAGCCGCTAAAAATGCACAAGTACATAAAAATATTATTAAGTTTAATAATGGGTATGATACTATTTTAGGCGAACGTGGTATTACACTTTCTGGCGGACAAAAACAGCGGGTTTCTATTGCTCGAGCCATAATAAAAGCGCCAGAAATTTTATTATTCGATGATTGTTTATCGGCGGTTGATACCGAAACCGAAGAGAAAATATTAAATAATTTAATGAAAATCACAAAAGGAAAAACATCTATTATTGTTAGTCATAGAGTTTCTTCTGCAAAAAACGCTCATAAAATTATAGTGCTTGATAATGGCAAAATAGTCCAGGAAGGCACACACGATTCATTAATTAATATTGAAGGCTATTACAAACATCTTTATTTAAAACAATTAAGCGAAACTTCATCGAACAAAGACTAAACCTATTAACCCTTAATGGTATAGCCTTAAACATGATTTCATTTCATTTAATAAAAATCGAGATTTAAAAAAGTATTCATATAAAATGTTGGTTAGTTGCTGTTTTTTTTAGATTTTTGATAGATAAAGATAACTTAATAAATTTCTATATTACTATGAACAATAATGACATGATGGAGAAAGAGGAGATTTTTTCTAAAGTATTAAGAGCCGGAAGGCGTACATATTTTTTTGATGTTAGATCTACTAAAGCAGACGATTATTATCTAACAATTACTGAGAGTAAAAAGTTCACCAACGATGATGGATCTTTCCATTACAAAAAGCATAAAATTTATATCTATAAAGAAGATTTTACTGAGTTTAAGGAGATTTTAGGGGAAATGACTGATTATATTATTGATGAAAAAGGAGATGAAGTAATAAGCGAACGTCATCAAAAAGACTTTAAAAAAGAATATGATGATGATTCAAATTCTGAAGTTGATTCTAAGACATCTACAGAAAGTTTTACAGATATTGAATTTGACGATATTTAATATTAATAAACACCTTATTTATTACAGACCGTTACTATTTAGTAGCGGTTTTTTTATTTATAAAATTATAGTTTTACAGCAGAAAGTTCTAATAATAGAACCATAAATAAGTACAAAAAGGCAATCGTAAAACTAAAAACATTGCCAAGAACTAGCATAACAATTAGTATAAAAGCAGGCACTAAAGTAATAGCGATTGCAAATCTAAAAGTAGCCATGAATTCTTTTTCTTTAACTTTTGGTTGAATGGCGAATTTCCAAATGATATAAGGGACAAACAACATTAGTATTAGCAAGGTTTTAAAAAACAATTTAACGGTTGAAAAACGATTCTTATTAACCGAATTACAATTTTCAAAATTTGTAGAAATGCATTGGTTTACACTATCTGGTTTTAAAAAATCGACATTTCCTTTTTCTAACTTTTTAAGTGTTTTGTCATAATTATCAGAAGGAATATGGGTAGTTAACTTTGTGAGGTCATTAAAGATGGTTGATTTTAATTTAATTATGGATTCATTACGGTTATTACTATTAAACTGCTTCGCTTCTATTAAATTACCATAAACAATCGAGACACTGTCACCGAAAAATTCAGGCTTTTCATAATTTAAACCCACAGGAACTAATTGTAAATCTAATTCAGGGTTTTTGTCTAATGCATCAAAAACAATGCGTGTAAAACCTTTACTTAAAGGCCTCACTTTACGCTGTAAATTATGATTCCCCTCCGGAAAAATAGCGATGGCTTCATTCTTATTAAGTAAATCGGCACAAGATTTAAAAACAGCATTGTTATTTGTTAAATTATTCCACCCATCTCGAATACGATAAACAGGAATCATATTTAAACTTTTTAGTGTTTTACTTATTAAAGGATTTTTAAAAACTCCGGCACGTGTTAAAAAATAAGAAAACCTTTTGGTAGTAGTTGCAATTAAAAGTGCATCTAAAAGCGCGTTTTGATGGTTACCTAAAATTAAAACAGGTTGGTTTTTTGAAATAATATCAGAATTTAAAACCTCAATTTTTTTAAAATAAAAAAACAGCCCTAATTTAATATACCCTCTAACTGTATGTATCCATAATTTTTTCAATCTTCTTCAGAAATTAATTCTTTACTAGACCAATAAAATGCCAATACTAAACCAGAAACTATGTGCCAAATTCCCCAAAAAGCCACTAAAATGGCCATACCTCCTAAACCATTAAAAAACGTAAAAATAAGCAACAATCCCAATCCAGAGTTTTGAATACCCGTTTCAATGGCAATTGTTTTCTGATTTTTAAAAGACAAACCAAATAGTTTTGCAACCATAAGCCCAAGTAAGATTGCAAGTATATTATGTCCTATTCCTAATACTAAAACATGATGAATATATTGGTTAAACACTTCAATATTCTTAGAAAAAGCAATGACAACAATGGCTGCAAAAACGAAAATTGAAAAGGGTCTTAAAAACTTTGATAATTTAATAGCCAACGATTCTTTTTTATACCTCAAAAACATACCTAATATTAATGGAATTCCTAAAATCAGCATCACTAGTTCTACCAAATCAAAAGGATTTAATTCGACATCCTTAATTATTTGAGCCGTGGGCGCGTACAAACTTCCATAAAACTGAAAATTAAAAGGCGTCATAAAAATGGCTATAAAAGTAGCAAAGGCTGTTAAACTTACAGATAACGCTGTATTACCTTTAGCTAAATGCGTCATAAAATTAGAAATGTTCCCTCCGGGACAAGCGGCGACCATCATCATTCCTAAGGCTATACTTGGTTGTGGTTTTATTATCATTACCACCACAAATGTTAATAATGGCAACAGTACAAATTGCGACAATACCCCAACTAAAACTAATTTTGGTTGTTTTAATAAACTTTTAAAATCATTTAGTGTGATTCCTAATGCAACCCCAAACATAACTACAGCCAACGCAATATTTAAGACCCAAAGTCCTTCACTATCAAAATTTATTTTTACATCATCTAATTCCTTCATAAACTAAGCGACCGAACTGCCATTTTTAACTTTAATTTCAGGGTTCAATAAAACTACCTCTTTAGCATTAACAGCTCCCAAAACTAAGCATTCACTATTAAATTTTGCAATTTGTTTTTTAGGAAAATTTACAATAGCGACTATTTGCTTTTGTAACAAGTCTTCTTTTTTATACAATGTAGTGATTTGTGCAGACGATTTTTTAATGCCTAAATCTCCAAAATCAATGGATAATTGATAAGCAGGATTTCTTGCTTCGGGAAAATCATTTACCTCAATTATGGTTCCAACCCTTAAATCTACTTTAGAAAAATCTTCAAAAGTTATAATGTTATTCATTTTTTAAAAATACAAATTATACCGAACTTTGGATAAAATATTTAATTATGGCAAATACCCCTTCCAATATGCTTGCGTTAGGCACAAAAGCGCCACATTTTGAGTTGCCAGATACAATTAGTAACAAGTTGTTGAATTTAGATTCTATAAGAGGTGAAAACGGGACTGTTATTATGTTTATCTGCAATCATTGTCCCTTTGTTATTCATGTGAATCACACATTGGTTTCGATCGCTCACAGGTATTCTGAAAAAGGTATTGGATTTATCGCAATCTCGAGTAACGACGCCATTAATTATCCGCAAGATGGTCCTGATAAAATGACAATTCATGCGAAAAAAGAAAACTACCCATTTCCGTATTTGTACGATGAAAGTCAAGAAGTAGCGCGAGCTTATGACGCCGCTTGTACGCCAGATTTTTATGTGTTTGATAACCAATTAAAATTAGTTTATAGAGGCCAATTAGATGACTCTAGACCTGGAAATGGCAAGCCTGTAACAGGAAACGATTTACGTTATGCGTTAGAATGTTTACTTGAAAACAAACTAAATGCAACTGTACAAAAACCTAGTATCGGTTGTAATATAAAATGGAAAAGTTAAAATAGATTTTTAGACCTGTTGGATTGTTGGATTGTTGGATAAAAAAACGTAATTCTAAAAAAAGAGATTCCTGCCTTCGCAGGAATTAAAAAGTTAATTGCCAAAAACCAACATCTAACCATGTATCAAACTTCAACCCTACTTCCTTAAAGTGAGCCACTTGTTTAAATCCAAATTTCTCATGAAGTTTTACACTCGCTTGATTGGGTAAGGTTAATCCACCTATAACTACGTGGTAATTTTGCGTTTTTAATTGTTTTAAAAGCTCGGTGTATAATTTTGTTCCTATTTGCTTGCCAATAGCTTCATGATGTAAATAAACGGTACTTTCAACTGTGTTTTTATAAGCAGGTTTTTCGCGCCATTTATTGGCATA
>Ga0102814_10001451_pt1 | contig 16696 bp, 8 predicted proteins | sample ColrivemetaGS741_FD_79112 | JGI IMG/M metagenome (GOLD analysis project Ga0102814, IMG submission 79112) | Estuarine microbial communities from the Columbia River estuary - Flood tide ETM metaG S.741 | ecosystem: Environmental > Aquatic > Marine > Intertidal zone > Estuary | place: USA: Columbia... | reverse complement strand
TCGCATAACCGGCAAGAGCTATATTGCAAGTGCTTTTGTTTCCGTGCTGTTGAATAAAACCACTAGAGCCAGCAATACTTACCGTATTAGACGTACCCACCAACAGCCTGCCCGAGCTGTCGATTCGTAGGCGTTCGGTGCCAGTTCCGTTTCCAACTCCAAAAATCATAGAGCCCGATCCGTAATGACTTTGGTAACAGTTGCCATTTCCAGCAGCAATTAAGTAAGTGGTAGTGCTGCCATCTCCAATCTTAAGTCCAGTATTAGTTGCACCAATATCTTGGATAGCAATGCCACCAGTATTTGAACCAAAATCACTGAAATCCATACTTGAAGTACCAATCCCAACATTTCCCGAGCTGTCGATTCGTAGGTGCTCGGAACCATTAGTCCTAAACCGCATGTGGTTATCACTATGTCCATAAACAATTTCACCCACATCATCGTCGTCACTATCTCCAAATTCCAGATAAGAACTGCTGGCATTTCCAGCCTGAATCCTTACTCGTGCATTTGATTGATCAGTAGCCTGAACCCTTGAAATTACATCACTGGTCCCTTTAAGAGAAAATTCTACATTAGGAGCTGAATCGCCAATTCCCACCCTACCCGAGCTGTCGATTACAGTTTTGTTTGCTCCACCATTGCCTGTTGCAAAAACAATATCCCGCGGATTACCGTCAGCGCGAGGTTGAATAATTAGATGTCCAAAGTTGTCAAACGGATACGAACCAGAAGTGCTACCAGAGCGATAAATTGTCGGGATAGAATCACTCCCAAAAGCTGAATCAAGGCCGAGCGTTGCAATTTTTCCTGCAACTTGAAGACTAGAGCTTCCAGATGGACTAGACGTACTCACCAACAGCCTGCCCGAGCTGTCGAGGCGCATTCGCTCGGCTGCATTAACATTGAAAGCAAGCGAATCACCGTCATGTCGATAGACAAGAGCACCAGCATCATCGTCCGCAGAATCACCAAAATAAATTTGAGAGTTGCCAGTTGTTGTATTTGCTGTTAGAGCAAGTTGGATATTTAAAGATCCACCAATTTCAAGTTCATAGCCAGGCGACGTCGTTCCAATCCCAACGTTGCCCGAGCTGTTGATGCGGAGGCGCTCGGTTCCGCCAGTTGTAATCGCAACCTGATTAGCCCCAGGCCGATAAATACCCGTATCATTATCGCCAAAACTAAACGAAGGTGCAGCAGCACTACCCGTTCCAGTAACACCTAACGTCGATGAAAGTGTAGTTGCTCCGGTAACGCCTAGCGTGCCAGGGAGATTAATATTGCTTGTAAACTCAACTGCATTCCCTGACGAGTTAGTTTGAAGGACTTGATTTGCCGCTCCAGGGGTAATTGAGACACTGGGCTGAGTTGCTGCGCCGCCAACGGCTAGAGGGGCGACAGGTGTAACGCCAATTAAAAAACTACTAATTTCTGATTGAAGCTGAGCCGCATCAACAACCCGACCAGACGTGCCGTTTGTAATGTCACTAGAGCTAGCAAGAATTACCGTTCCTGTTGAGCTAGTAGTCGCTGCGTTGACGTTTACTACAGGAACGAATTGAGAAGATGCGTCTTTGTAGATGTAAAGCCTTGCCGGATTCACACTTGTATCAAGCCAAGGGTCTCCAGGGCTTGCACCAGTAGGCGCAGTGGCGCTAACCCAAATATTGTTAATCTTTCTTACGTTTCCTGCGGTGTCCTTGCAGGTAAGAAACGGGCCATCGGCGTTGTAATTTAGTGCTATCTCACCAAGTCCCAAGTCTGAGGCGACTGGTAATCTTTGAGATACGCCACTTTTCTTGTGGACAATATCAAGTGCCATTTGCTATCGAGCGAAGATTCTGGTATTGACCAGTGGTCTAATTCTAGCTGCTACAAGGAAGCGTCATACAACAGCTCGCCTAAGATTTTCCCGAGCACTTCAAAGGCCAGTGGAAAGTTTGGAGTACAAGCCGTCAAGGCGAGCACTGCACCCCCTGTAAGTTCCGCGTAATGTCCGGTATTTGTTGCTATGTCCCCATCGTTGTTTGGGCCTGAGCTTTGCCCTGCATTGTATCCTTGGCAACTAAGAGATCTTTTAGGAATATTTTTTACAATTGTAAGATTACTTAACTGTGTACCGGAAGTGACAATCTTAGGAGAAAAGATGACTGTAGCTTCATTTTGGCCTGTGAAAACAAAACCGTAAACCCGAGATTCACTGACACCGGTGCCGTCTGATAGAATGCGTCCAGGAACAGTACCAGCTTGTATTAGCTTTGAAAGCTGGGAAGGGCTAATGGTTGGCTCTGCGTCTCTGTCTCTGGTTCTGTCTTCTGTGTATCCATCAATAAAAACCAATATCTGGGATGCTTCAGTTCTCATCAAAAAATCCAGTTCTTGACCATTCGTTACACCCGCATCTTCTTCTGTTGATTCTGAAATAACAATTCGAGCAATGTTGTCACTTTTGCTCCTGAAAGCACCTAAGGAGCCTCTTGGACCCCCCGGCCTTGCGATGGCGTAAATAGCGCCTGTTTCGTCTTCACCATGTGCACCTAAGAGATAATTAGCATCAGTAACCCCCCAGCTTGCTCCTGAAATTTCACTGCTGTCAATAAAGACCTTGTTTGGGTTTGTGTCTGCAAAAAAAGCATTTCTAAAGCCTCCAATGCTGTATCTATTCAAAGCTGTTCCAGTGCCCACGCTTTCTGCCGCTAAAGCACTTTCGATTGATGAGATGTTCGTTTTATCTTTGAACGCAGCGATAAAACTACTATTAGAACCAGATGTGTCAAACAAGACTGTGACATCTACAGCAGCAGGCTTGCGAGTGCGAGCCTTGCTACCGAAAAAAGCGGGTACTGCGGTGACCATAATTAAGCAACCATAGAGGCGGTAAACACGATGTTTGTAGACGTTGCAACATAGTAGCCAATTAAAACGTTACCGGACAGTCCTGGCGAGTTAGTTATTGGGCTTACAAAAGTGTTGACTACCCCAGACCAATTGCTTCCATTGATTGAGGTAAATGGCGTAGTCGCTAAAACTCCTCTGGTAACCAAAATAAATCCAGACGTTCCAGCTACTGCATTTAACGGTGTGCCAAGGTCAATTGCAGCCGTATTTGCGGTTTGCTCAAAGGTAAAGTTTGTTGAATTTGTAAAGTTATTAGTGGCACCGTTCACCCAAACGCTGGGCGTTAGCTTAATTACGTCCTCTGGATTTACTGGTGGAATCTGCGCCGTTGGCACGAGACCTGTTGCATCCAGGCTTGCAAAACCATTTGCGACGCCTCTTGTGCTGCTTAGACCAGATGGCGTTACGGATTTAACCGCATCAGTCAGCGCAAGCGTTTCCGCACCAGTGGCAAGCTCAACAATTCCCTTGACTGTAGTGCTTGCATCCTGAATTAACCCAGCGTCGTTTAGATCTGGAATACGGGCAATTGGAACCTTGACTGTTGCGTCAAGATCACACAATCCGTTCGCAACACCACGGACAGACCCGATTCCTTTTGCTGTTACCGCGTTACTATCGTTTGCGTTTGATGGGCTGCTAATCCCTGCAACATCTGCATCAGTTGCTAACTGAACAATACCTTTTTGTGTTTCGCTAGCCTCAGGCAGTACCCCATCAGCGAAGGTGACAGAGCCTTCAATTGTTCCATTGATCAAAACTTCGTTAGTCAGCTCAGTACGCTGAGAAGACTGGAGAAGTACTGTAACATTTAAAGTTTCAAAATCTGTAGGTGTCGCAGGGAAGTCAGGGTCTCCAGCTAGAGCACCTAAACCTGCAATCTCGCTGTTTACGGTCTGATTTGTACCAAGATCAGTAATTACGTTGCCTTGAACTAAAAGGCCGTCTTCGTTGAAGCCTGTGTTGTAACAGCGCCCCCCAAGAAGATTTACAGCAAAATAATCAATCTTATTCTGCTGAGTAAGAGGCGTTGATTGGTACTTGGGTAAAGCTTTCGTGTAATTTCCATAGCCTACAAATTCGTAAGCATGTGCAAAAGCTCTGATCAAGCTGGGGCGGTTAAATTCTAAAGGCCAGTTAGTTCTTGAATTTAGCTTCCCAGATGGTACTGGACTAGATCCATCTGCTGGATTCCAGTTCCTTAAAGCGTCTGTGTTTTGCGGTTCAAGAATCGTGCCAGACAATGTACCATTATCGTGAATGCCAATGTCTTGATTGCTGTAGCCAATAGCCCTTAATAGAGAACTGATCCCCTTGAAATCAGTTGTGCTTCTTACTTGATCAAGAATTACGGAATTTGTTGATTGATTGACTCCTAAATCTGTGCTGTCTGGGCTGTTAGATAAGTCGTTATCCAAGACCAAAACAGAACCAGAAGAAGCACGCAAAAGCTCTACCCCCCTGGCGCCTGGGAGCATAGGCAGGCTAGCTTCAAACTTGTCTGCAGAGAAAGAAGCAAACTTATCATTTCTTTTGCTCCGGTACACTCTGTTGGATTCCATGATGGGAGTTCCCACCCTGTAATACTCAGAAGCATTGAACAAAGAAGCGCCGTCACCGGGTCTTATTACTAAGTTGTATACATCGCTGCCAAGCTGATTACCAGCATCTTTTGATTCCGATACGATAAAAAGTTCATCTGTGCCGTTTGATGGATCCAGCTGTTCATTGATTGAACTGCGATTACCTAAGCGTAAAATGTAGTTGCCTACTGGCCTGCGAGTGGTGGAGCTACCTCCGACTGTCAAAGAGTATTCGCGCTCTTCAGGCTTCCTTGTATCAGTAAGCCTGCGAATGTAGACACGATTGCCTTCAAGCGTGCTATTAGTGATAGTCGATATATTGTTTATTGTTTGATCGCTTGATACAACGACCTTGATTTGCGTAGTGCTTGTGCTTGCGTCGAATGGAACAGTTGCTAGCTTTGCTCGAACGTCAATAGCTTGATCTGTTCCCGCTCCTGGCCCCTCAGTACGACTGCTGTTTTCAATCCAAATATAATCACCCTCTTTCAAGCTATATCCGTTATTTGCAAAAGTAACTTCAGGATCGAACGCTACATCTAAATTGATCGCCCCTGTGACGCTATCGTAACCAGCAGAAGAGACGTTACCAATACCAATTCTTCGTATATTGCTCCCATCCGTCTTTACTTTTAGAGGACGGCGAACACGCTTTGCATCAAATCCGCGATCCTGAAGGAACGCTCCTCCTGTAGTGCCAATGCCTCTAAAGCCACTACTAAGTAAAGCTGTATTTCCAAAATTAGAGTTGCTGTTAGTAATCGTGCATTCGCCACCTGAAGCCGTCCAGTGGTGGACGCTTGCGCCAATAACAAAACAGCTAACTTCTTGGGTCAGCGCATTATTAATTACCTTAAAGCCAAAACTTCTGTAGTCGGTTTCGTAACACCCAGTAGAAGCGGAAAATTCACCTGAGATTCGTGATCTTATGTTATTGCTATCTGCATTTATGTACTCAGTATATCCGCTGCAAGTCTGCCAGTCCCCTCCGGTATAAATCTGCCAAGCGTTCATATCTCGCTGCAAATTTACAATCGTAAACTGAGCAACTACCATTGAACGGAGACCCGTAACCCCGTCGTTTCCATCCAAGAACATTCCACACATTCCGTAATCAGAACGCAAGCTGCAGTTAAATACATAACCAGAGCTGCCCTTAACAGAATCCGTGGCCGCTGTAACTTGATTGTCAGGGTATTCAGTGGTAATCTGTGTTTCGCCTGGGTTTATAACTTCAACGTCAGAAGCTGAAAGATTAAAAACGGTTGCGATTTTTTGATAATAAGCGGTTAAATCGGACTGAGAACAGAAAGAAAATGCTTGAAGCAGGTGATGAGAAGACTGATAGGTAGGAGAATCTTTAAAAGTAAAATTAAAGAAGAACGAGCCTCCAGTAGTCTTAAATATGCTTCCTCTACCGGTTAAGGGGTTGCCTCCTGCGCTTGGAACAGATGCAGGGCGTATTACGCTTTTACGCAGATCTGCGCCAATAATAGAAACACCCCTAGGGAGAATAACTCCCATATCGTCAGAGTTAAAAACCCTAAGGTCTTCATCTGTTGGCTCGTAACTGTTTGGCCACTGGCTTACAGCTAGACCTGTACCAGGAGCATTATCGATTACATATTCACTAGCAGCAACCCTGATTACAACACGGTCGTACAAATCATTTGCAGTACCGACTTGAACAGACAGTCTTGCTGCCTCGATTAGCGCCCTGTTAAGCGTCTTGAATGGGGCAGATTCAGAATAGCCAGAGGTAAGCTGCTGGTTGGTGAGAGGAGGCGTTACCGTGTTATCTGCTACACCAGCAACAAATTTGTCAGAGCCAATCTCTTGGTTTACATAAAGGGTGGTCGTAGAAGACGAATTAACCTCCCCTCCAGCAAGACGCAACACCGCGCTGGTGACTTCACCAGCCTGAGTACGGAACGTGTTTTGACTAATGTCAATATTGTCAATAGCTCCAGGCTGACCCGGTGTAACGATTGCCATTTAACCGAATGCTCTTTGTCCCACTTTAGTCATTATACTCCTACTTTTAATGCAATCTCGCCAGATGTCGCAAAAGAAGCAGATCCAACGATAACGTCAGTGGCCCTGACATTGACAGCGATATTCGTTATCAAAATATTGGTGGCGTAGTACAAGCCCCCTCTACCTAAAACGCTACAAGCGTTACTGACCTTGCGCTGCATCAACCAAAATTCCGCTTCAGCCTTCGCGCCACGCTCCGTTAACTGCAGAAGCTGAAGCAAGTAGCTTGCGTCAACAGCTCTATCACCGTTCGCAGCTGAATGATTAGCCTCTCCGATCTGAAAATCGAACTTCCCTCCACCCGTGATAATGCTTTTTACGTTTTCGCCAAACTTCTCCCCCACCTGGGTTGTATCAACAGCAGCACCGTCTAGCTCCAAAGACCATTCAGCAAGCTCGCACTGAAGAACCCAAGGGAAGCCGTTGACTTTACTCCTAGGAGTAAGATCTGCGTCGTCGTATTCAGCAGTACCTGCAACGGGACTTAAGTAAGCAGGGGGGAAGTCACAAATGCTTTCTAGACTGACTTCGTCGCGAACATCGCTAAATCCATAGTCGCCAACACCTGAAACGCATTCGGTTAAAGCATTGTTGTATTCTTCCGTGCCAGCAGCAGCAATTAGTAACATGCCAAAATCGTACTGTGCTAAATCCACTTTATTAGCAGTGCCACCGTTGACCGCCGAACAGTAATCGGTATAGAGGCTGAGTCTGTTCAGAGAGTCTCGATAAATAAAATATTCAGCACTTCTGGTTCCTACTCCACAGTAAAAATTATCTGAGTCTTCGCCTACTCCCCTTTTGTAGAAAAAATCATCATTGCTTGATACGTGGGAACGATTTGGGCCAGTTTCAAGAAATCCACCTGCATACATTGCAGAGCCATCTGAGCACTGCCCTGACAAGGGTAAACCTTCTTGAGAGAAAAGATAAACCTCGTCTCCCGACCAAAAGTCTTGGTTGTTTAAAATAAAAGCGTCAATATCCGCTCTTAGTGCAGAAGAGTTTACGACAATAGGAAGAGGGGCTTCTCTTCTTAATCGAACAATTCCGTCAATTCCGAGTACGGCCATAACATTAGAATCCTCCAGTCAACGGCCCAGAAATCTGGAAGCCGACGCTGCAGGAAGTGACTGCACCAACGGAAACGCTGGCAGAAACACTGGTCAAAACAGCAGATCCGCTTAGCTGGCTCCCACTTGCAGAATCCAAAACAAGCTCAATACTGCTCAACGGTTCAGACGAGTTGTTAAGTGCGTCATTAAAAAGAGCGGCAGAGCTAGCCTCAGCTGGGTCGTACATGATGTCAGCAGTGCCCGTTGCTCCTCTTAACCCGGAAACATAGGAACGGTCAAAGACTCCAATTCCAGTAGTCTCCAAACTGTCTTTTGAAATGTTTAGCGACCAAGAGCGGACGCGAGCAACCACCGTTCCTCGCCACCTGAGTTGTCCGTTACTGCCAGTGCGAACAGCCATGCCTATAAGCCTTTTGAATCATTCTACTCACTAGAGTCAACCATCTAATGTTCCAATTAATTTCACGGTGACTCTTGATCGATCATTGAAAACTGATTGAACCTGGGGAGTCTCTTGCCAACGCCAAGTAACATAGCTTGGGATTTGAGCTTGCAAGGCAGAACTCATTCCATTGAAAATAGACGATGGCAGGGTCAAGGCAGTGCCTGAACCATAAGCAGAATTAAAACAAGCCAAAATCGTTGTTAGCTCTGTATCGTTAGCCGAAAACTCTAAGTCCAAAACAGCGTCGAATGCTTTGCTTCCGTAGAGCCTTGTCGTACCAGCGCCGCTGATGCTGTTAAAGCGCTTAGTGGGATAATCGCCAACCGTATAGGTCCGCTGAGTAGGTGTAAGCGATGGGAAAGAAACTGTCATTAGCCGATCAAACCATCCAAAAGCCAATTGCTGTCATTGTCAAAACCATCGACGATCAGGCTCTCATCATTGCTATTGGTTGGAAAGTGAATAGCCTCAACCTCAATGTTACCGTCTTCGTCAAACGAAAGAGATTGAGTCTTGTATGTTTGGACGTTAGTGCTTCCACTGTTTATGCAGAACACTGAATTAGAGAAACTTGTTGAGCCGTTTTGCACAAGCATTGCTGTCTCAGTGATTGTTGTTGAAGCCCCGTCCCAAAGCAGAACAGAATAATTGCCGTCAGCAAGTGGCGGCCAAGAAGTGATTGTTCCGTCAGCAGCGATGGCACCGTTTCGCGGTTGATTGAACGTTGTGGTTTCAAGCCCTAGCTTGAATACGCCACCAATATCAAGATTGGCCTCGCTAGGGGTAGTCTTGAATTTAATCGAATGAGTTACAAGCCTGCGGAATCTGCATTCCCATTTACCTCTGTCTATTGCATGTCTTTCGCTTGTCGCGAAATCGCTAATATCAATCGACTCTATAGGAGCCAAGCTTTCAACCCCAGCCTCTCGAACTACAATTTCCCTGACAACAGGAAATAAACCCTTGGAAAAATCTCCAGTCTCGGTTCTTTCTTCTCGCCACTTTACGGAAAGTCTTGGCGGTATGCGATCCGCCGCGTCAAAATAGTTTAATTCAAAAGAGCCGTCGATTATATTACCTGACGTGAAAAGTTGGGTTATTTTCTCTGGCCCTTCAAAATTCGCTACAGGCTGTAATGCAAACTTACCATTCCTTATGACAAGATCCAGAAGAAAGTCAGCGGCCCTTTTGGCTCCCCATGTTCTAAGATTTTGCTTTTCAGTAATAGCACCGTCAAAGAAATATTTTCTTGAATAGTTCCAGGCAGCAGCAGAATCAAAACTTGCCTTGTCAATTTGCTGAGGGCTCATTATTGAGCCAACTCCGTATCTATCGTTCGTGAAAAGAGCATATAGAACGTCAGGGAACCTGCTGGTGGACCCCACGCCTTTATCCACATAAACGCTAAACTGTTGAAGACTTTTTACCTCTTCACTGCTTTTAATATTCAACCCTACGATCGCTGACGCGAAATATTGTGGGACTATGGCGCTGCTTGAAACATTGTTTACGTAAACAATCTCGTGCTCAGGCTGAGAGGCGCTGCTTGTGACTTCATTGTAAATAAAAGCCTCAGCTATCTTTGCATAAGAGTCTACATAGTACGGGCTGTCTTCTCTATTCCCGGCTAGTTCAAGACCTCCTTTGGGGTAGAAAACTGATACTCCAAAACTATCTACACTCCTAGTAATAATTTCGCCTGAGAATTGCAGTACCACTCCGCCTTCGTTAATTGTTTGGATGCTTCGCACCGAGTAGTCCAAAACAGCCAGCTGACCAGCAGCTGCACCTGTGCGTATTTCCCAAGACGATAAAGGCTCGATCCGTATCTCGTAGCGATTCTCAAAAGTAAAATCTAGCTTGATATAGTTGTAAACATCAACGCCAGTAGCACTTCTTGCTCCAAAAATAGTGCTTATTTCTGTAAAAGATGAGTTACTCGATGCGACTCGATAAGAGATGCGAAAAAAGCTATACCTAAACTCTGGGCCGGTATAGGTGCCGCTGGCAAAATTTACAGGCGAAGCACCATCGGCATCGTCGCCAAGGAAGTCGCCACATGCCTCGTTGTCTATCTCAGAGTAAGTTTTAGTATCTCTGAAATTACAAATACCTGAAATGCTTAACTGCAAGCGACTTCTAAGACCTATTTCTATCATCCTAGAGCCGCGCTCAGTCACTATATTGGCTATAGCGCAACGCATAATATGAGCATAGCCACTTGCTATACCGCTAGCTCCGCCGACTGAATCAGCGTCATTTATAGAGACAAAATCAACTGCTCCAGAGCGCACGACTGTGAATGTAGCTGTCATGTCTCTGCCTCCACCCGTGGGAGTCTGGTCAGCATTGGAGACGAATGGTTGCAAGCTACGGTCAGAACAAATTGCCAATGCGCTGCCAATCTTATAAAGCTGACCAATGTTCATTAATTCGTCGTACTGCTTTTGACGCCCCGCCACAGCACCGGCAACATCTCCTACAGTCGCTTGCCCTAAGCCGTTTCCGCGAGTAAAACCATTTGGGTAATCATCCAGAGCACATGAGCTTAGAAGCCTATAGCTAAGTTCATCGCCTTCAATTACAGAAACGCTGTTGCCGGATGTTGCTACGCCATTCTTTGCGTACAAACAAGACTTGCCAGGAAAAATTGCGTTTTGTTTGTCACGATTTGCCAGCTCTTGCCAGTCTGACTTGCAATTTACTTCATTATCAGCTCTTACAACAAACTGACTACCTGGCCTAAATGTAGGATTAACCCTGTAACCTAGGTTGTTGCCAATGAATCCATATACCCCTATTGAAGTTTGTGTAGAAGGCTTTGAAGTGAAACAAAAGGCAGGTTGGTAACCGCCGTTTGCATTTTTTACCTGAAAAACGTCACCTGCCCCGTCGTTTTCTGAGTTGGCTTCGTCATTGAAAGGCGTTACACCAGAAATATAATCTTCTGAAGTAATCCTTCCGCCAGTGTTGTTGTAATAAACAGATATTCTTCCTGTAGTAGAAAGACCTAAGTCGTATCCATTAAGAAGGTTGTTGCCAATGGCAAACTGCCCTGGGTCAACAATCATTCCTTCAAACCTATCCTCAGTATTGCTCGACTCTCCGACCAGGAAAATAGCCCTTAAAAGCTGTCCACCTCCAATGCTGTAAATCTGACTCCAAAGTAAATTTGTATTTGTTCTAATTCCACCGTAATATTTACCGTCAATCAGCTGTCGATTGGCGTAAATAATAGGAATGGTACTTCCAATCTCAACAACGTTTTGGACAGTATCAAAACCGCTTTTGGCTGTAAATTGATCCCCCCTAACAATGGACTGCCCGTCTACGTTTCTTGTTCTGACATCAGGAGCTTTTCTTACTTGGGGCTTGGGTGCTAGTAATACCGACGCAGCAGAAAGAACAAGACCAATCGCCAGGTTGATCAGAATAATGGTGAATGGTTCTAAAGCAACAGGCTCTCCAGGTCTTAGCTTGCTGTGTAAAATCGCCTGTCGGCAGAAAAAGACATACTGCTCTTCAGACATCCCAGTGATGTCAATAATCTCCCGATCCTGCGGGAGAAGCATGATTCGATTTTTGTTAGGGCTTAGCATTATCTCAATGAAATGTTTCCGGTAGAGGGAAGTTCCCCGACGCTTACCTGGGCAAGGACACGCCTTGGGATGTTTGCTTCAATTGCGTCCAAAGGGTTACCCAGTCTTACCTGTAGCCTACTCGTATCATGCTCAAATCCAAGCACTGCATACAGCTCTTCGCTGTAACGGTTTGTCTCAACCAACGTATCTGGATCAAGCCATACCGTGCGTATCTCCGCAAGCCAACGTTGATCTGATGCCGTTTGAAAAATACTTAAATCCAGTTGATTTACAGCAAAAACAACTGCCGCTGAAATATTGGCAGCCTGTATGTCAAGCGTCCCACCACTAAAGCCAAACCCGGCAAACACATAGCTTGTGCCTAAATACGTGCGCGACTCGCCTTGGAAAAAGTTTTGGAAGGCGTAGCCAGTGCTTGAACCTTCAAAGTTAAGCAGTTTTAGGTAAGTGCCAATCGCAAGCATCAGCCAAGCCCCACTTTTGACCTTGACGCAGGTCGCTGCCTTAGGTCAGAAAAGACTTGGCTACGAGCCTTGCGAGAAGCGGACTCAGAAAGCGCAAGACCTTGCTCAACGGTGAGATATTCCACATTGTTGATTACGGTAGTGTCCAGCTTAACTCTGATCGGTTCTGACATTTCAGTTGCTTGACGTTCTGCGGCTTTGCGCTCAATCACACGCTCCATTGACATTGAACTTGACGATACAGCTGCTTGACTTTGAGCAATGGCTTGTTGAGTTGAGTAGTTATTGCTGATGTAATTGCGGCTCTCGGCCATTCCATCTTTACCGAGATCACCAGAGTTTCCAGCGGCACTTAACGGACCACCGCCAGAGATAGCAGCACGACTTGCCGAAAAGACATCGTTTGGAATAATGGTTCCGTTGCCTGAAGGAACCATAAGCTCAGGCCCACGTTCGCCCACGATGTAAGGCGTGTTTGCGCTGACCGGGCCGCCGTTGGCCATGAACCCACCGAAAGAACCGCCACCAAAATCGCTAATTGAATTGCCAAACAGATTGGAAGTTTCACCGCCAGCATTAAAGCTACCCAGTCCACCACCAGGCAGCAACTTAACAACAGTATTTAAAACTGCCATTGTCACCATCTTTGCAATAATCTGACCAGCCATGTCCAAGAAATAGCTGCCAACACTTTTAAAGAAGTCAGACAATGCTTGCTTCGCACTTGTAGCACCAGTAATTGCATTTGTGAACGACTGAGAGAACGCAGTGCCAATAGCGTTTGCTGCGCCAGTGATTTGGTTGATTGGATTTACTAGATCTTCCAGTTCTTTTTTCAAACTGCGAATGTTTTGGCTCAACCCTTCCGTCAACGTGGGATCTATTCTTTGGCGGAACAAGTCGGTTTGTTGCTCAGCGTTTGGATCTCCTGCGTCTTTTCTTGACTGCCTAAACCTATCAATCCTGTCCTCGTTTGACACCAATCCAAGCTGATCGCGCAAGTTGAATAGCTCGTCTTCGGATGCTTTGGCGATTGTTTCCGAAGCAATAGCTTGGTCTTGCTTAAGGTCAAGCAGTTGACCATTTGCGGAAACAATAAGCTTTTCAAGATCAAGGTCTCGCTCCAATTTTGCAATTTTTTCTTGCAATTGACGTTCTGCGATGTCCTCCGTTGCGTTCGCAGCATTTATAGCATCTAGGTATTTGTTTTTCACGCCTAGCTCTTTCTCTCCAAAGTCAAGATTTATAGCGTTGTTTTTTATTGTGTAAATCAGCTCTGTATTATTATCTTTTTGTGCTCGAACCAGGGCGAGTGAATTTGCGATTTGAAATCTTTGGATGTCCGCCAGCGGGCCGGATCGAGTTAGCGAGTCGTACTTGTCCTGAAGCTGTGGCAGTTGCGACTTCCTGACCTTGCCGGTGCCGGTGCCGGTGCCGGTGGGGTCATCATAAACCGTAAGCTCTGCGCTTTTTTTATTTACAGGAGCCGTGAGCCTTTCCAGGCTTGACTCTAAATCTTGAATTCTGGAAGAAGACTGCTGTAGCTGGCGACCCAAACTTGCGACACTTCTTTTGTCTGAAGTTTGTTTTAGACGTGACTTCAAGTCTCTACTCTTCTTCCTTTCGCTCGCCAGAAGAGATTGAGTGGCGCTAATCTTCTCTTGTCTTTCCCCTGCCCCTAATTCCTGATAGGTTTGACCGGCTTGCAGTTTTGCGATCCCCTCAAGCTCTCTTCTCTGGCCGTTCAATGCTTTGTTAATCGCATATATCCCTGCAACTATGCCGCCAACAGCCAAAGCTCCGGCAAAAATTGGGTTAAGTGCCATTGCGCCAGTCAACAACACAATCGCACTTTTCACTCCACCTAACGTTGCAATTAAGGGGATAAGTGTAACTTTAATTGCGATTATTCCCTTAACAACTGCCCCAATAGCTGCGCCTGAAGCTATACCTATAAGTGTTGCAAGCAGTAAATCAAGATTTTTTATCAAAGGCACCAAAGCGCTTGTGAGACTCCTTGCGGCTTGAGCCGCTTTGGGAGCAATCTCCGTTGCGAAGCTTGCGAAGACAGATTGAAACTCAGCACCAATCGGCTGAAGAGCCTTACCTATCTCAAGCCGCATTTTGTCGTATGCAACCGTCAGTCTTGCTCCAGCCGACTCAGAAGACGCAGCAATCTTTTTAGCCAATTCGCCGTATTCACCGCCTAGCTGGACCAAGAATTTCATCAGGTCATTCAGGCCCACCTCGCCTTTTTGCAAGGCTTTTGTTAGCTCTGGCCCTGTGCGACCTGACGCTTCAGCGATTTTGTTAAACGTGCCAGGTAGTCTTTCTGCAATTTGATTGATTTCTTCTGCGCTGACTTTTCCCTTTGAAAAAATCTGAACGAGTGCCGTTACAGCTCCTTGAACTTGTTCCGCTCCGCCACCTGTCGCGATAATTGCAGAGTTGATATTCTTGAATGCAAGTTCAGCATCAGCAACGCCACCACCAGCGCCTTGCACTGCTGCTGTCAATCGAGTCATTCCTCGAATGGCAACTTCCTGCGGAACATTTAACTCTTCCGTGACAGTGGCAGCGGCTTGCAGTGCTCGGTTGTAATTACTTGCGTCACCTGCAATACCATTCAACGCAATTTTGAGTCTCTCAATGCTCGCTGCATAATCAGCAAACCCACCAAGCTGCTGCCTGAGCTGGCCTACCTGAGCGCCAAGTGCAGCACCAGCAAAAGACCCGCCAACACCACCAAGTGCGCCACCAAGTGCGCCACCCAGGAACCCTTCAGGGCCACCAAAAATACCGCCGGATATTGTCGCACCAGCAACTTGGGCGGCCTTACCGGGAGAGAACTTACGGCGGCTCATCCTTCTGCTGACTTTTTCCGACCTTCTGTCAAGATCGCCTATTTCGTCTGACAGCTCTTTAAACGCTTTAGAACTACGCGGAAGGGTGTTCCTTTGCTTGTCAAGTGCAGATCTAAGTCGATTTACGCTATCAACGCTATCGTTATTTGCAATTCTTGCTTTTGAGACATCTGCTCGCAAATCCTCATTTAGCTTTTTTGCAACTCTCTTCTCTTCGTTCAGCTTCCTGATTGATTCAGTTTCTGAAATATTTCTCTGCCTAAGTTCTTCCGCGAAGCCTGGGGGGAGGGCTGGTCCGGGTAGATACTGCTTCGGACCTTGCAGCTTCGCAAACGATTCTTGCGCAAAACCTCTACTGGATTCAGGGATCAGGGGCAACGCCCCGCCACTTCTCTCTAGCCCAGTACCCGGAGCCGTGGTCTGACCAGCAGCAGGCAACGCTAAAGTTTGCCGCAACCCTTGAGCTTCTTGGTTTATCGAATCCAAGAATGCTTGCCCCCTTTGCCTATAAGCTCTTCTGCTCTCAATGCTGCCGCGCCCTCTTGCAATAATTGCGCCGGTTTGTGGATCCCGGTAACCTCCAGCGCCAGGGGCAAGACCTGAACTACGCGCATACTCTTGCAGGTCTGCGATCTTTTGTGCTCTACGTGTTGACGCAGACTGAGCAGCCGCAACCCTGTCGTAAGCGTCAGCCGTACTGTTAAGTATTTTGTTCAGGTCTGCCTGCTTTGAGGCTATTCCTTGGGTAATTCTTTTATAGGATTCCCCTGGAGCTGTATTGGCTAATTGAGTTTGAAGCTCAGAAATCTCAAGATTTAAAGCTGCTGCTGTATTTGGCAGGCCAAGTTTTCCAGCTGGACCCTGAGCAAGATTTTGGAATGCAGCACTACTAAACATTTCAGCGTTTGCCCTTACCTGCTGCCTCCCTACTGAGCGACTCTGGACTTGGCCAAGTAAAGCAATCCTCGTCTGAGTTTGAAGGTATTCATTGCTCGTGAAATTAAGGGTTTTCATCCCCTCGGATAATCGACCAATCTGTCGCTGAATCTTTTCAAGATTCATCGCAGGGCGTTGAGAAGTCTCAAAGCCAGCATTAAATTTCTTGACTTCTATGTTGACTTCTTTTAATCGACCCTGCAAAACATCAATATCTTTTGCAATTTGAGCAAAGGCTGAAGACCCTGGTCTGGCTTTGCCTTTTAAAACTTCAAGTTGCGAAATTACGGCTTTAATATCAGCGGCAGAAGACTTGGCAGCATTACCTGTTTTGACAAATCCAGCCCTTTGCTGCTCTAGCTCATCAGTAGAGCCTCTAAGGGTTGACTTAAGATTGCCGATGCTTATTCCAAGCTCGCGATAAACCTTGCCGCCCATAGCGGCTTGTTCGCGCAAGCCTTCAAACGCCTTGATCTGACCTCTTATTGTCGCTTCGCTATTACCGGCCTCTGCAGCAAACTTTCGTACATCATCAGTTGCTTTCTGAAGGTCTCCGGCTGAAAGCTTGTTAAGCTGTTTTGATAAATCGCGAAACGAGCTATTTAATTTTTGCAGCTTTTCGCTGCCTTTAATGCTAAGTACAATATCAACAGGCGAAACGCTTTTACTTGCCATCTTTCTTGTTCAGCTCAGAGAGTGCAGCAGCTTCCATTACTTGAAGGCTCTCCAGCATCTCACGGGGATTGCTTACATCATAAAGGGACATTAGCCCTGATGCACCCAGC
>Ga0102814_10001448_pt1 | contig 16704 bp, 9 predicted proteins | sample ColrivemetaGS741_FD_79112 | JGI IMG/M metagenome (GOLD analysis project Ga0102814, IMG submission 79112) | Estuarine microbial communities from the Columbia River estuary - Flood tide ETM metaG S.741 | ecosystem: Environmental > Aquatic > Marine > Intertidal zone > Estuary | place: USA: Columbia... | reverse complement strand
GTCCAGATTGTTCGGATTCGTGTAATAAAGACACATCATGCATGGTAATAATTACCTGCTCAAACCCTTTTTTTAGTGCGCCTAAGCCAGATAAAAACCAATGAGCATGAGCCATTTTTGTTTTCTTAGGAACGCCAAATTGAATAAAATAGGGGAGTAACTTTGCGTGATAGGAGCGAAAACTTTTATATGAATATCCTTTTATCCAGTCATGTTCATGAAGAAATGAATCCGGATGACCTTTTTTATACGGTTTGTACCAAGCATATAAATCACCTGATTCATGTAGCTGTTTACTGAGTTCAAATCCATAACGGCCAATTCCTGAAAGCGCATGTTGACAAGTGATATGTGTAATCATAATTCGGTTACCTCTTCAGCAGAAGACAAATATTTAAGTTTGATAAGAACAGCCATTAAAACCCAGAAAAAAACATTAAATGGAATTTTCCCAATAATATCTTGAGCCCATTCAATAAGTAATAAGCTGCTCAGGCTTGCAAATAAGGAAATTGAAATAGTCTTAATTTCGCTATTTGTTGAAAAACAAGGAAAAATTCCAAGATAAAATAAACGAAGTAAGACAATTGCATAGAGTAACATTCCGATAGTTCCCAACTCAACCGAAACACGAATATAACCAGAGTCCGGTGCGAATTGAGCTAAAGGACTCCAGGGCGAAAAGCGCATTCCCCAAACTCCTGTTGAGCCTAAGCCACCACCAAGAGGATGAGAAAGAATAAAAGGAGTAATCATTTTCCGATTATCAGCCCGAACTTGAAATGACGCATCTTCTTCAGTTTTAAAGGTCGATTGCATACGCTGAATGTGATAATTATTGGTTGGCATAACCATTAAGATGGCTAAGAAAAATGCGAGAACGACTCCAATTGAAATGAATTTTACATTTTTAGTAACAACAACAAAGATTCCTAAACTAAAAGGTAAAACGACCATGGCTGTTCGAGTTCCTGAATAAATCATGGCAAAAAAGCTCAATAAAAAAACAAGCACCATAAACCACCGCGATTTTCCTTTTTCAAGCATAAAATAAATCAAGCTTGAAGAGCTTACAATTCCCATAATAACGCCAAATTGGGCCGGAGAAGTTAAAGTGCCAAAAATGCGATATCTCCCCTGAATAAATACCAAACGAAGTGCGTCGGCGGCTTGTAAAAATCGAAATTCAAAACTAAAATAACCAAAAATATGTTGAATAAGCCCCCAAATAGCCGAAATACTCATTAAGGTAAACCAAATAAGCAAAATTCTTTTGGCTTTTTGAACGCTGTCGATGTAGTGATAAGCGAGAAAAAATAAAAAAGGATAAGCGACAGCAGGTCGCATTACATAAAACCAAGCAACACGAGATGGGGCAGAGGGGTTAGCAAATTGCAACAAGTGATAAGCAATCCAAACGAGAATAATAATTCCACCTGGAATGAAAAAAAAGCCTTTAACTTGATTACGATAGTTCTGATAAACTATACTTACCATTCCGGTTAATAAGGCTCCATCCATTGCAATTCCGATAGGAACATTAGAAAACGACATCAAAAAAGGACCGATTGCTGTTGCGTAAATCATACTCATAAAGAGTAAGAGATAAGGGCTTTGAACGAGTTTTGCTATAAATAATAAACCTGCAACTCCAATTAAAACAAGTATTCCACCTACAACACCTTTTGAACTCGTAAGTACTGCAATCGCAGACATCAAAACAAACAAAACGATTCCTAAAAGTAGTTTTTTATACTGCGTTCTATCTTTAACAAGAGTATAAGAATCGGTGGATGTTGGGCTGAATTTTGTCATAAAGGACGATTACTTTTCGTCTTTTCTGGTGTTGAGAAAAGTGCCTTTTAAAGATGGAGAAAAGCTTTTTAAAGCCAGAAAACTATTTTTAAAAGCAATATTTAGCATAGAAAAAATAGAAGAGAAGTTAAATTAACTTCTGTGCTTGAATAAAAATAAGCTAAGTCCAAAAGCATAAATAAACGATGCAATCAGAAATAAAAAGGGATTAGCATAACCCAGAAAATGAAAACCCAATTCTAGTAAAGTTCCTATAAATAAAATAATGATTTGAAAAGATCTAGGAGGTCTACATAAAGAAATCCCATAATCAGCAATTCCGAATCTGAATGAACGCAAAGCTAAAAGAAGCAAAGGGAAAAACTGCGTACGAGCATTGTAATATTGATTTCCAAACCAACGGGTGCGTTGTCTTGAATAGGAATCAATTTCAGTGGTTTTTTCATCTGTAACAACTGATTCTTCATCAAATAACATCTTAATAGATGGTTTAAGGGATAAAAGCTGAATCAGCAAATTTTTATCCATTCCTGGAGCTTTGGCATCCAAATTATGAATTGCCCCTGAAAGAAGTTCAAATTCAGCAATAAATCCAGAACCACTTAACTCAATCGGGGCTTTAAGAATGGAGCGCGAGGCACGCATCATCGAATCATTTAACGATTCTGACAAACTATCAAATTGGGATATTGAGTTATTGTTACTCGATTGAGCAATTCGTTTACCTTGAATTAAATCATATTCATTTCTAAATGAGAGTAAACGTTGAAAAGAACTCGCATCAATCTCATTATCCATATCAAGTAAAAGCAAGTGTTTAGGATTAAAATCTTTTGCTTTATTTACTGAAAATTGAAGAATAGAATGGTAAGGATTTCCGGAACTTTCTATGGGTTTTTCTAAATGAATACACAAATCAGAATGGAGAGAAACAACTTTTTCCATTTCTTTGGTTGATTGCTGTAGAACTACAAAAAAATGAACAAAGGGAAAATCTAAGGCTTTCTTCATACGAGCTAAACGCTCAGGAAAGCCAGTATCGGGTTTAAAAGCTGGAAGTAAAACAACTACAGATTCATGTTGTTGTTCTACATTTCTTACTAATGGTTTTTTGTAGAAAAGCTGTGCTAAAATTATGTGAGCACTTGTATAAAACGAATAAAACAAAAAGTAAGCAGCTATGACATAATAAATTTCCATCAGAAATAACCTACCACTTGTTCTTGCTTAAATTCGAAATGAATCACGCGTTTTAACCAAGTTCTGAAACGAGATCGTTCTTTTTCAACCGACATTCCTAAATCATCAAGTTTATCTGCTGGAATTGCATTTAACACAACTTTCATGCGATCTGGACCAATTTCTTGCACATATTGATGATCAATAAACTCAGCTACACGTCCTGCACGAATTGCATAAAGAAAGAAATCAGCTTTTTTAACCCATTTCAACCAATCGGTGTACGTTGATGTTGGAGGTAAAATAATCAATTCAAATCCACTAAAATCAGCAGATTTGGGCTCATTCGTTGCTATTCTTAAATTTTCTAATTCAATATCTCGAAGGATTACTTCATAACCAAGTTCCATTAAATCTTGTTTAATATGATGAGCAATTTCGTGTCTTCCCTCGTTTTCAAAAGCCGAGGTAATGGCAATTGTTTTTGAAGTGGATTCATTTCGTTGAATAAAATGAGAAACTGCATTCAATTGTTGTTCACGAATGAGCGTAAGGGATGAGGATAAAGTGGTGTCTGTTGTGCTTATAATCTCATGGATAGATGGTAATCCTGCTACAACCGAAGCTTTTAAAAAATGATTCACATCTTGAGTATCCCAAATTCCCTTGTCCATTAGTTCTAAGACAATAATAACCACCGCAATTAAAATAAAGGCAATAAAAGCAGCTACAATAACTAATAATTTACGTTTTGTTGATGTCGGTCTGATCGGAATTGTTGGAGCATCAACTACCAATAATTCATGTTCACCAGTTCCGGCTTCAACCGTTTTGGCCATGTTTAATTTGTTAATTAGGATCAAATACGATTCTTGAGCGGTCTGAATTTCACGCTCCATAGTAGAAATATTTGATTCATAAGGCGCAAATTTAGCAGCAAAAGATTGTATTCGTTTTAACTCTGCTCGTGCAAGAGGTATAAGTTGAATTGTCATTTCAATATCAATCTTATAGGCAATGTATTGCTGAATAAGTTCTTGTTTTGTTCCTCTAACATCAATAGGAGTGTTACCAACAAGTTGTTTAAGTAAATTATTGATTTCAGCAACTTGCTCTTCAGAATTTTCTTTTTGTTTAACCGACGTTAACTGTTGTTTTAATTCAATATATCTAGAGTTGGTGTTAACATTTGATGGAATAAGAGTTGTGTCTCCAATCGTTTCACGAATGGTATTTAGCGCTTTCTCTTTTGACTTAATTGTCTCGTTCAGATTCGCTAATTGTATTTCTATATTCACCATCTGATTCACAATTGCTTTTGTGTGTTCAGGTAAATTGATGATTTTATTAGAAATTTTGTAGTTCTCTAAAATGAATATTTTTTCATCTAACTGCCTTTTTGCATCAGAAACTAGTTTCTCGAATAGATTTTTGTCTGCTTGTAAACGCCCTTTATTAAGTTCTCTGTGAATATCAAGAATATTATTAATCACCAATTCATTGAAATATGCAGCGTGAAATGGGTTTGAATTTTTGGTATTTATTCGAATATAATTGGAGTTCCCTTGGCGATTAACTTGGAAAAGATCTGTTAGTGTTTTTGTACTTAAACCGTGTTCTTCTAAATAAATCGTAATTCCAGCATCTAACTCAAAGTATAAATTCGGACTTTCGTGGGCATCTATTAAAAAATTTAAACGGTTAAGTACCTTTAAAGAATCGCTCCAAGGAAAGTTTGAATCATGTTTAATCCAGTCTGATTTCCCTTCCAAAGCATCACGTAATATGTGTAAACGAATGCGCTCTAAATTTTTACGAGAGCGACTGAGCTCCATAATATTTTGAAAGTAAGTCGTAATTTCGAATTGTTTGTATTCTTCGTTTGTTAAACTAAGCCCTTTTTGTGTCGGTAAATGCAAATACAGAGAAGCTTCAGACTCATATTCCATAGGTCTGTTGCGTGTTAAGAAAATGACTAATAAAACAACAATAACTGGTAGAATTAAAAATAAATACCAGTTTTTTCGGAGCTCTCTAAGAATTTGCATAATTAGAATCATTTAGAATCTCCTTTTTGTGTTAACAATTCTAAACTAGCTTTCTTTTTTAGCACATCGTAATAGACAATTAAATAGCTTTCTTTAGCATCATCAATTGCATTTAGTGCATTTAAATAGACACTCATTTCTATTTCACCACGCTTAAAACGTTCTTCAATTATAGTTAACTGATCGGCAATCGTAAAAAAGGTTTGGTATCTGATTTCAGATTGTTTGATTGCTAATTCCATATCAAAAAGTAATTCTTGAATTTTAATGGCTATGGCTTCGCTTTCCGATTCAAATGCTAATTTCGCATTACTTTTTTGAAGTTTTGCTGAACGAATGTTACTTGGAGTTGTAAATAATCGTTCAAAGTCAATTTGAAGACTAATTCCTAAAGAAGGGAGAACACCAACGGTTGTAGTTTGAGCATTATAATCTTGTGAAACCGATAAAAACTGAACACCCATTTTAAAACTTGATAACCAGCCCAGCTTTTCGCGGTTAATTACTTCTTGTTTGTCTGCAACTTCATTGAGTTGAACTTTTAGAATGGCTGATTTTTTAAATGCTTGTTCAATTAAACTGTCTGCACTTAAATCTAGTTTAGTTGGTGGATTCGGTAGTTTAAATTCTTTTGTCTGAGCTTTTACAGAAACGAAACTAAAACTCAACCACATTCCGATTGAAAGAAGTAAAATGCATTTGTTATGAGTAGTAGAAGTCAATTTCATTGTGTGAAAAGAAGAATTAGACATTTTCTTGTTGAAAAAGAGCAGGTATCGTTTTGATAATTAATTTCAAGTCGTATAAAAAGCCGAAGTCACGAGCATATTCATTATCTAAATCAATACGTTCCTGAGCAGACATCTCACCTTTTTTACCACGTTTGGTTACTTGCCATAAACCAGTTAATCCTGCAGGAGCCATAAAACGAAACGCAGATTCGTCACGCATTAATTGTTCTGCTTCATAAAGTGGCAAAGGGCGATTCCCAACCAAAGACATGTCGCCTTTTAAAATATTAATAAACTGAGTTAACTCATCGATAGAAGTAGATCGTAAAAACTGACCAACTTTAGTAACACGAGGGTCATTTTGGAATTTCATGAAAGGAGAGTTTGCTTTTTCGTGTTTTTGGTGTAAATAAAATGATTCGCAAATTTCTTTTCCATCACTATACAAAAGTGGTGAACAAGGCTCGCCTAGAGCAGCACATTTTGGGCAAGATTCAACCTCAGCTTCTTTTGATGCATATTGGTTCAAGTGTTTCAATTGATTGATACGCAAATCTGCATCGGTAGCCATTGTTCTAAATTTAATTAAATCAAAGAGTTTGAAATGTTGGCCTACTCGTTTGGAAACATAAATTACCGGCCCTTTTGACTCTAACTTTATAGCAATAGCAACAATTAAGAATAATGGTGACATCAATAAGAGAACAGTTAAAGAAAAAAGGATGTCGAAGGTGCGTTTTGTGCTCATTGAATTACATGTTAAGTTTTGAATTAGTCAAGTTTACGACTAAAAAACGTCTCTATACTTTACTTCTCGATTAAACCTTAAAAAAATAGGATGAGTGAAAAGTAGTGGTGATAAATTGGTGAACTAATCATGGAAAGTATACTATTACTAGCTTAGTAGAATGTACTCATTTTAGATTAGAACAGATGCCAAAAGTCTTCGATTTATGAAGTTCTATTCGTCTGTGATACTCAAATTATCGTCAAAAATGAGAAAAATTATCTCTTTTACATAGAAATGAACAACAGTAAAGAAAAGATGCTCAAACTTTTTGTGTCTGTTTCGAAGCTTCTACAGCTAATTGATCTACTAAATTATTTTTCTCATCTGTACTATGACCTTTTACCTTCACCCAAACGACTTCGTGAGGCTGCATTACAACTAACATTTCTTCCCATAAATCACGATTCTCAACTGGTTTTTTATCCGATTTAATCCAGTTTTTTTGCATCCATCCTTTAATCCAACCTTTTGTAAATGTGTTGATAATCAATGCGCTATCTGAATGGATAATTGCTTTGCAGGGCTTTTTCAGTGCTCGTAAGGCTTCAATAACAGCGCGCATTTCCATTCTGTTATTTGTAGAAGGATTCTCACTACCTGATAACGTTTTTGATTTGCCATTAAACTCGAGATAAACACCCCAACCGCCTGGTCCCGGGTTGCCAGAACAGGCCCCGTCTGTATAAACAATAATTTCTGGTTTACTCAAAAAAAATCCTATGTTTAGAAATACGAATTATTATTAGTCTAAATATCGATCAGTAATATCTTGAATCGCAATTTTGGTAGTTTCTGCTGCTTTTCGAACAGAGTTAGCCCAATCCATTCCCTTGCCAGCATAAATAATACCGCGTGAAGAGTTTATAATTGGAATGCCTTTATGATTTTTTAAGCTCTCTTTAAGTTCGTCTACAGAACCACCTTGAGCTCCAACTCCAGGAATTAATAAAGATTGATTTGGAGCATGACTTATTACTGTATTCAATAACTCATGATCGTAAGTTGCGCCAACAACCATACCAAGGTGAGCAATAGATGATTTCTGCATTTCATGTAAATCAGAAGCGATTTGTTCAGAAAAACTTCCGGCTCCCAAACATTGGCGTAAATAGTTTTTTGCACCGGGATTTGAAGTGAGAGTTAACACATATAAAGCCTTGCCACTATAATTACAATAAGGCTCGATTGTATCTAATCCCATCAAAGGATTTATGGTTAGTGCATCAACATAAAATTCTTCGAAGTAAGCTTTTGCATAATGAGAAGCCGTGTTTCCAATATCTCCACGTTTAGCATCAGCAATAATAATTTTACCAGAAGGAATATGATCAATTACTTTCTTGAAAACCTCTAAACCTTTGCTTCCTAAAGCTTCAAAAAAGGCTAGATTGGGTTTGAACGCACAAGCGTGAGTATGAGTTAATTCGATAACTTCATGGCAAAAACGTAAAACCAACTCAGAGTCTGACATATTAGACGTTGGGAAACAATCTCGAATTTTGTGAACATCTGGGTCAAGTCCAATACAAAGTAATGATTCGGTTTGTTTTACTGATTTTTGAAGTTTTTCGATGTATTTCATAAGAAAAGATTTAAAAGAGATTATAAACTAGAAAATACAATAATCTGATTAATACTGAATAGAAATGTATAATATAGATTTGATAAGAAAATTGTAGGTATTGCCAAACTACTGTCAAAAATAGCGAAAGGGACTCCTTAATTGGACAAATAGGATTAAAGTCTACTTTTTTGCTTAAAAAGAATTTAGGTAAACTACTGTTGGATTAGGTATAAAAAAAAAGCCTGAAATTCCTTGGAAAATCAGGCTTTTTTTATTTAGTAAGTCTTAACTAGGGTTTTGATTTACTGTATAACCTAGTGGAATTCTACTAATCATTAAAGGTGGTAAGTTTGAGTTAAACTTAGCATTAATCGCTTTAATAATTTCATTTGTAAGAATACCATGGCCTCTATTGGATGGGTGAACGCCATCGAAGCTAAACAAGCTACCTAATGCAGGTCTTAGGGTTACGCCATTAGCTGTAACTGAACCAGCCGTTACAATATCTTTAAAAATTGAATTCATATCAACAAAAGCAATTTTTGCGGTATTAGCAGCAACTACTTGAGATATTGCACCATTAAATAAACCAGTTACCGTTTTTGCGATAGAAATTTCATTTTTATCTAAGATAAACTGATTAGGAATTGGATTGTGAGGATGCAAACCAAAAGGTTGTGCAAAATTCACATCAAATCCTCTAGCTGTTAATGCAGCTGAAGCAGTTGGTGCATCAACTAAGAATGTTTGCATATACAAGCCTGTAATGAGTTGCTTCATAGTAGCAGCTAAGGTTGCATTATCCATTGCACCAGCAACACTTGCAGGAATTGCATTTGCAGTACCAGCAGTAGCAGCAACAATAAAGCCTTTCCAATAATTGGTAATGGCTGTCACTTTAGCAGCATCGCCTGGTACAGCAGAGCTTGCACCAATCCAACCTAAAGCTGCTTGACCAGTAATTAATACCATTGCAGAATCTGGTTTATCCAAATTTGCAAGTGGAATACCAGCATAAGGGAATTTGTTTTCAGCCATTCCAAGTTGAGCTACTCCATTATAGAAAGTAGCAGAAGCATAAATGCTAGTAACTGAAGCAGGAAGTGAAGCTGTTAATAACTGTTTTGCAATAGGGCCAACATATGTTGCAAATGGAATTGAGGTAACACCTGGGATGTTAGCAACAGCCATTTTCATGTTCGCATTGCTTGAAAGTATATCACTAATTGATGATGCATAACTAGCTGCAAATGCAGTTGGGCTAGTAAATGGTCTTAAACCACCACTAGTTACATAACCTAGAATGTCATTGTTACCTAACCAGAATGAAACAAAAGTTGGATTTTGTTCTTTTAAGTAGGCACTTATAGTTTTTCCAGAAGTTCCTAATACATAAGCATAAGCAGGGCCATTTGAACCTGTTAAGCGTTGTAAATAGGTATCAACAGTATTTCCGCCGGCATCAGAACGAACGCCACCAAGATAGTCATCTAAAATAGCACCAGGAATACCCAAGTTTTGATAACCACCAGCAGGTTGAGTTGGTAAAACACCAGGTGATAAACTTGTTATAGTTGTTACCGGTGCTAAAGGATTAGACAAATCAGCAATATCTACTCTATCGCCATAACCGTTACCGATTGCAGGTTGAGCAAAAGAACTAACTCTAAATGTTTGAGCTAAAAAATTTGGATAAGAATAGGCTTGTCCTTCAGGATATAGCGCATTACTTTGAAATCCAGCTGCTAATGAGTTACCAACAGCAACATATTTTGTGAAATCTGCAGTTCCAGTTTCTAGTGCATCAACAGACTGTTCATTATAGTCTGCGCAGCTAGTAAAAAGTGGTGAGAATAAAACTGCGAGAAGAAGGTATTTTGAAATTTTCATATTCGTTTTATCTCCTGTAATTAAAATGATAATGAAATACCCGCACCAAAAATATTTGCATGGGTATTAAAATAACCATGAATACTATTATTGGCTGAGTTGTCAGATTTTCTCTCAAACCCTCTAATGAAGGTGTAATACAAGTTGAAGCCAACATTAGGTGTTACATAATAGGAAGCACCAAGAGCTCCAATAATACGATCTGTATCTGGTAATGTAGGGTCAATAGTTTCGTCTGGAACAGGGTTGTTATCAAAGCCAACACCACCACGAACAGTTAAGCCATTAACCGCACGTACAATGTATTCTGCACCAAAGCGAAGTTGGTAAGTATCATTGTAAAGTCTTGGGCTAATGATTTCGTTAACAGCCAAAGTTCTATATTCTTCTCTGAACACTACTTTTAGTGTATCGTAGCTAGACCAGCCCCAATTAACATAATCTAAATTCAAAGTTAGATCTTCTGTTGGGCGAACACTAATTCCAAGAGTCCAGTTTGCAGGAGTTGTAATTTTTAAGTCACCTTTTGCTCCATTAATAAATCCAGATGAAGGCAGATTGGTAAATGTAGCTTCACCAACAATGTTTAATTCTAACTGACTTCTATAGCTGAAACCAATAGCTAACTTATCCATTGGTTTGTAAATAATACCAACATTATAGCCGTAATAAATTTCTTCACTGCTACCTTCTAATAAGGAAACGCCATCTGTTCCAAAATCGTAAACTTTTCTTTCAAGTTTAGCAGAGGCTAATACACCAATTTGTAAACTGGCACCAATAGAAATTTCACCATATTCTTTAAATGGTAACATGTAGGCAATTGTTGGGGCAACAACAGCTGTTTGGATACCTGTTTCAGTAGCGATACCTGATCCTACCCAATTTCTATCCCATTTACTACCTAGTCCAAATGGAATATAAACGCCAAGACCAGCGGTTAAGCCTTCGGCAATTTGATAAGAAGCATAAATGTTTGGAATAGGGAATGTTTTGGATTCCATAACTGTTTCGTCAACAGAATGTGGAAGAGGCCCTCTAAAACGAGTATTTGGGGCAATAAATACTGCACCAGCTTGAAATTGAAAACCTGAAAGTTGTGCTAACCCAGCAGGGTTAAAAAATATGGTTGATACATCGCGTCCGTCAGCGACATAGGCCCCCATCATACCACTAACCCGTACACTTGTCTCGAAAATGGCGAAACCGCCGGCAAATGCTTGTGTTGAAGTAATCAGGAATAAGCCAAGGCATAGTAGTCTAAGGCGCATAATAATGGCTCCTAATGTTGAATGTTGTTTGTTTTAATATTGTCGGTAGTCTATGAAACCGCTTTCAATCTTTGAAAATACTTTAAATATTAACTTCTATGAAATGAATAGTCAAAAAAAAGCGTTTATTATAAATATTTTAATTAACTGATTCATAAGCTGGTCAGTTTTGAGTGTGTTTCTGTGTTTTAAATAGATTTTATACGTTTCTTCTGTTTGATTTCGTTTATCATTTTTGTGCTTATTGCCCTATCTTTGTTTGATAATCACTGTGTTTATCCATGAATTTTCAAATTTTATTAAATCATTTTTCTATTAAAAAAACTTGTAGGGTACCTGCCTTCAAGGCAATTCCACTATGGATTCTACTGTCATTTATTTTGCATTTAATTCCCCTTAGTGCACAAGTAGTTAATCCAAATTCATGGTATAACGAATCACAAACTTGGTTTCAGTTAGTAGTAGCAAATGTTAATCAAACTCATTCGGCCCTAGTAAAAGAAGGGAATTCCAATTATGGGGCTATGTACAAAGTGAATATTTCCAACTTGATTACTACCGGTTTTCCTGATCAATCCGTTCCAGAAGAGCAATTAAAAGTGTATTTAAAGGGCAAAGAAATTCCAATCTTAATTGAAAAAGGGGTATCGGGAAATCTTACATCAGGAGATGCGTTTTATTTTTACGGCGAACGAAATACTGGTAAAGATGAGAATTGGGCGTACGGAAGTAGTGGAACAGACCAAAAAAGCACGTTTTACTCTCTATACTCAGATACAACCTATTATTGGTTAACATGGTCTGCTACGCCTGGAAAGAGATATCAGCTAAAAAACGAGCCTATTTCGAACACTTTTTTCACAGGATTTAGAGACACACTTCATAATGAACAAGAAGCAACTGGTTTTTATCAGGGATATGACTCTTTTGCTGAACTTTCCACTTATGGCGAAAGTGAAGGGCAATATTTCTATGATCTTGACATGACTAATGATGAGTCAAGACTTGTTACTTTTAAAAATGCCTTGTATGATATTTTACGTGTCGATTCAACAATCTATTTCCAAAGTAGATTAGCTAGTGCATCTAATGGCTCTAGAACGGTTCGATTGCAATTAAATCACTTCTTAAACGGAACCATTGCTTATCACACTATCGGAACAAAAACCTGGTCCGGAAAAGGAGAGGGGATTGTAAATGGGTCAATTTCACCCGTTCGATTGATAAATTATGGAGAGTTAGATTTCTATTTTAATATCATAAACGATAATTCACCGCTTTCTACTCCACATTTAATGTATTTCGATTGGTATAAGTTCTCTTATTTCAGAGGGTTTTCTATTCGTACTGCAACGCATCAGTTTAATTTCCGCCTAAAAGCAGATGGTCAAAAATCGGTTACCTTTAAGAATATAGTAGAGACGGATACGGTTGTTGTTTATGCTCCATCACGAGGAGTATATTTCAAAACTGAGAAGAATTCAGAAAATCAAACAGCAGCTTTTTTTGATAATGAAGCTCAATCTCGTAATCATCTTTATATTGCTATTAAGAATAAGGCTTATCCTCAGCCAGTATCAATTAGAAAAGTCACACTAACTACAGATTTACTTTCTGCAAATAATGAGGCTTCTGTTATCATTTTAACTCGGCCATTTTTTAAAGCTCAAGCCCAGATTTATGCAAATTATAGAGCAGCTCGTTCGAAAGTCCCCGTTAAAGTAGTTATGGCAGAAGATGTTTGGCAAATCTTTGGACATGGTATTCAGACGCCAAAAGCAATTCAAGATTTTATTCATTATGCTAGACAAACTTGGAAAACAAAGCCTGAATATCTGTTCATTCTCGCAGATGCTTCGCTTCAGTTAAGAAATTCTAGAATAGCTTCAAACGAAATACCATCGTTTGGATTTCCATCGTCTGATACGTGGTACGGAATGAATCAAGTTTCGGCAACGGACTGGACACCAAGGGTTTCTGTAGGTCGTTTAACTGCTAAAACACAGGCAGAAGCTATTGCTTATCTCAGTAAAGTAAGCCAATACGAATCAGATAAAGCAGAATATGATTTGTGGCAAAAGAGAGTGACTTTATTAAGTGGTGGTTTTGATGATTCTGAAAGACAACTTCTGTATTTGTATAACAAAAAAATTGGAGCACTAACAGCAAATTCTATAATTGCTGCAGATACCGCAATTATAGGTAAACAATCTAATCAACCCTTAGATGCAAGTGTTCGTGGAGATTTATCAACAATCATCAATAATGGAACATTTATTCTGCATTTTTATGGACACTCATCTCCTGATTCGTGGGATTTATTAACAGATAATCCATCTTCCTATCAAAACAAAGGAAAGCTTTCCGTAATACTATCAATGGGCTGTTACTCTGGTTTATTTACAACTTCCTCTGAACGGGTAATTTCTGAAGACTTTGTTATGGCTCCTAATGCAGCTATTGCTTTTATTGGAGGTTCTGGCCAAGGTCATCCATCAGCTTTACAAAATTATGCAGATGGTTTCTATAAATATATTTTTAACGATACAACTGCTGTACTGGGAGATGTTGACAGAAAAAGTAGAATTGATATGATTAAACGTTTTTCTTCAATTCCATTGTTAGATTTAGCTTTATTACAAAATACAACGGTTATTGGAGACCCAAGTTTACGCCTAGCTTATCCCAAAAAGCCAGATTATCGATTTGATTATAATCCAGTTTCCTATTCGCCTGTTCAGACTAATGTTTCAGATAGTGTTTTTTACATTCAACCAAGAATTCGAAACTTAGGAACAAGGCCTAATTCAATAACCTCATTAAAAATCAATCATTTATCGCCATCTGGAAAGCTTCTAGATAATTCATTCCCAATTCAACCTGTTTATACCGTATCAGAATTAAGAATTCCGGTAACCATTACAGATGCAGATGCAGGTTTACATAAATTTGATTTTGAAATTAATCCTGACAATACCATAGATGAGTACAGTGTAAATAATAATTCAATAAGTTCTGAGCATCTCGTTTATTCCACGGGTGCCGATCTTATTTATCCACCTGCTCATAGCATTCATAATTCAGTAAAACCTCTCATGGTTTTGAGTTCACCAACCATTATAAATGGTGAAACATTCGACATAGAATTGGACTCAGTTCCTAACTTTGAGTTTCCAATAGCATCAACTAGTTTAACAAGTAGTCAATTAAATGCAACCTGGGAGCCGGATTTAACATTTGTTCAAGGCAAAGAATATTTCTGGAGAGCAAAAGTTAAACGTGAAGAAGAAGAAAATTGGAGGATTGCAAACTTTACTGTTGATACAACAAAAACAGGAACTTGGTGGATTCAACAACAAAGAGAATTTCCTGAAAATACCCTTTCAAGCTCACTAAGTTACTCCGATACAACATTTTCTTTTAACACGGTAAGCCTTGGAATTCGAACCTCGACTTTAACATATGCCTTGGCTTCTTCAGATAATTATAGGAATTATCCGGCTTCAACATTTGTGAATGGTGAGCAAATGGGGCGTCTAGCAATCAGTTTTTATATGATTGTAATAAATGGATTAACAGGGGAAATTCGAAATGGTCTTGATTCTCAAGGAATTCCGAGAGGACAACATTATGCGGTACATTTTGGAATTTTTACAAACGCTGGCTCTTTGTCTAAAGCTCAGTTTATTACAGATTTAAATGCCATTAATCCAGGAGACTTGGTCATTCTTCGTGTTAGGAATTTTAATTTAATTAGTCCTACTTCATCATTATTTTCAGATTCTTTTAATGATCCTTTGATTAGAGCTTTGCGTTCAGTTGGAGCATTTAAAGCTGCAGGTGGAGTAGATGGGGCATCGCCAGCTGCTCTTGCAACAACAGATGGTTATATATTATTTGGGAAAAAATTCGCTAATGCTTCACAGTACGATCCAAGTCAGGTTTCTGAATACATTGTAAAAGACAGAAATAATGTTTTTGAAGCTGACACAACCTATTTGTTTAATTCAAGTGAAGGTTCAATGACTACTGGGCTAATTGGCCCTGTAAAATCATGGAAACGATTTGAAGGTGGTGGAGACAGAGTAAGTCCAACTGGCAAAATATTTATTGATATTTATGGGCAGAAAACGCAGGCAACGTCTCCTGTTCGACTCTTAACTTCAAATCCAAATGGCTTAGGGACTTCATTCACTTCTGATTTAACAAGCATAAATCCGCTTGAATATCCATATTTGCGATTAATTGCAAGGTTGGAGAATCCGGATAGGAAAACTCCACAATTGAAGCGATGGAGAATTCAATATGAGCCATTACCAGAATTGGGTATTGATGGATTTTCAGCCAAAACAAATACAGATTCCCTAGAAGAAGGGTATACCTATAAGTTTGATGTAAATGTTCAAAATTTAGGACTAGTTGATGCAGATACCGTAATTATTGATTATTTGGACATTTTTAAGCCCAAAAACGGATTATATCAATCTACGTTATTAAAAAAAGATACTCTTATCGGTTTTGAAGCTTTTAGAAAATTAGGTGTTGCAAATCCGGTTACGACTAAAAAAACAGAATTGACACTAAATACCTTAGGTAAACAAGGCGATCATACACTTCAAGTTCGTTTTCAGTCAGGATTTCAAGATCAATTTAGTTACAATAATTTCTATTCTAGAGATTTTTATGTACAAAAAGATTCAATTTCTCCAAAAATAGAAGTGTTCGTAGATAATCGATTCTTACCACCAGTAACTCAGCCGATTACAGATAAGTCAAATCTGAATCTGTCCTATGTTTCTTCAAAACCAGTGATTGATATTTATTGGAAAGACAGTAATCCTTTTTTGAGAGTTCAGGATTCAACCACAATTGAAATTCGAATCTTTACCTCAAATCGTTCTGATTATACCTTATATAATTATTTAAACCCTGAGGTTCGCTTTGTGCCTGCAACTGAAAATGGGGCATTAAATGAAGCTTATGTAGAGTTTACCCCCGATTTCTCTGCTTATGGAGATACTGCCATTACCCTTCAAATTTTCTCTAGAGATTTATCTGGAAATGCAGCTGAAAATAAAGAAGATGGGTATATGATTAGCTTTAGAGTTTCTCAAGAAGAGGGAATGACATCGTTTTACCCTTATCCAAATCCAATGTCAAATTTCACCAATTTTGCCTTTGAATTACAGGGAAGTGATATTAGTACTATTGAACAGTTAAAATTAAAAATATTCACATTATCCGGGCGACCAATTAAAGTAGTAGATTTATTAAATAATCCATTTTTATTGAATGACGGTAGACTACGTATCGGTTGGAATGTGTATCGTTGGGACGGAATCGACGATGATGGAGACCGATTAGCAACAGGAGTGTATTTGTATCATGTTGACTTCAAAGCGGCGGGAAGAACGAT
>Ga0102814_10001447_pt1 | contig 16705 bp, 13 predicted proteins | sample ColrivemetaGS741_FD_79112 | JGI IMG/M metagenome (GOLD analysis project Ga0102814, IMG submission 79112) | Estuarine microbial communities from the Columbia River estuary - Flood tide ETM metaG S.741 | ecosystem: Environmental > Aquatic > Marine > Intertidal zone > Estuary | place: USA... | reverse complement strand
TTCATGATGAATTGGTTTTTGATATGCACATTAAAGAATTAGAAGCTTTAAAGCCAATAATTAAACAAAAAATGGAAAGTGCTTATAAACTATCTGTTCCTTTTACAGTAGATTTAGGTGAAGGAAAAAATTGGTTAGAAGCTCATTAATTTGAATTCAACATTGAAAGTTAACAATATTTCGATGTAAATAGGAGAATTGATTTTTTTCAATCATTTAGCTGGTAAACTTTCGCTTTGAATCTTTCATTATTTATACTTTTAAACACTTCAACTTTAAACATTTAAACTTTAAACTTTTTCCTGTTTGTTATATAAATAATAGTTTGTACATTTGCACTCCCTTTTTAGGGACATAAAATAAATGTTTAACTATAACAAAGAATTTAATTGTGAATAAATTAAGTTACAAAACAGTGTCAGCTAACAAAAATACCGTTACTAAAGAGTGGGTATTAGTTGATGCAGACGGTCAAACGTTGGGTCGTCTAGCTTCTAAAATAGCAATGCTAATTAGAGGTAAATACAAACCAAACTATACTCCTCACGTAGATTGTGGAGACAATGTAGTGGTTATCAACGCGGACAAGATTAATTTAACTGGACAAAAGTGGAACAGTAAGTCTTACATTCGCCACACAGGCTATCCAGGAGGACAAAGATCATTAACTGCAACAGAAATGTTTGAAAAAGACCCAGCACGTCTTGTAGAAAAAGCAGTAAAAGGGATGTTACCTAAAAACAAATTAGGTAGTGCTTTGTACAGTAATTTATATGTTTATGCTGGTGCTGAACATGGTCAAACTGCACAAACACCAAAAACTATTAACCTTAACGATCTTAAATAATGGATACAATTCACAAAATAGGTAGAAGAAAAACAGCTGTTGCTCGTGTATATATTTCTGAAGGAAAAGGAAATATAACTGTAAACAAAAAAGATTATAAAGCTTACTTTACAACACCAACATTACAATACAAAGTATTACAAGCATTAAATTTAACAGATAATGCTACTGCATTTGATATTAATATAAATGTTTTTGGTGGTGGAATTACAGGACAAGCAGAAGCTATTCGTTTAGCCATTTCAAGAGCTATGGTACAATTAAACGAAGAAAATAGAGCAATCTTAAAACCTGAAGGGTTACTTACAAGAGATTCAAGGATGGTTGAACGTAAGAAATTCGGTCAAAAGAAAGCAAGAAAAAAATTCCAATTCTCAAAACGTTAATCGTTTTATACAATTATTGGTACACCATTTTTTATGGTGGTTCATTGAAATTAAAAACAAAGTTGTCGTTGATCAGTCAATGACTGTAATAAGTTTAGCATCCAAATAGGGAAGATCGATTAATCGCTACTTCCCTATTGCTAACTCAACGGAACGTAAACTAAATACAAATGGCAAATATTGAAATTAAAGAATTATTAGATGCAGGTGTACACTTTGGGCACCTAACTAGAAAATGGGATCCAAACATGGCTCCTTATATTTATGGAGAACGCAATGGTGTTCACATAATTGACCTTTATAAAACTGCTGCAAAAATTGAAGAAGCTTCAGAAGCTTTAAAGAAAATTGCATCTTCAGGTAGAAAAATCCTTTTTGTAGCTACTAAAAAACAAGCAAAAGAGATTATTTCTGAAAAATCTAAAAGTGTAAACATGCCTTACATCACTGAAAGATGGCCAGGTGGAATGTTAACAAACTTCATTACTATTAGAAAAGCTGTTAAAAAAATGGCAACTATTGATAGAATGAAACAAGATGGTTCTTTTGATGCACTTTCAAAAAGAGAAAAATTACAAATTAACCGTCAACGTGAAAAACTGGAAAAAAACTTAGGTTCTATTACAGACATGACTCGTTTACCAGGAGCAATTTTTGTTGTTGATGTTAAAAAAGAGCACATTGCTGTTGCTGAAGCAAAAAATTTAAATATTCCAATTTTCGCAATGATTGATACAAACTCTGATCCAAGAGGTATTGATTATGTTGTACCAGCAAATGATGATGCTTCAAAATCTATTAGTAAAGTTTTAGGATATATTACTGATTCTATTGCTGAAGGTTTGGCAGAAAGAAAAGCTGGTAAAGAAAAAGTTGCTGAAACGAAAGAAGCTAAGGCAGAAGCAAAAAAATAATTAATGTAAAATAGTTGAAAATTAATTTCAACAAAAAACAGTAAAAAAAATGGCAAAAATTACAGCCGCAGAAGTAAATAATTTAAGAAAATCTACCGGTGCTGGTATGATGGACTGTAAAAATGCTCTTGTTGAAGCAGAAGGAGATTTTGACAAGGCAGTAGATATTTTACGTAAAAAAGGGCAAAAAGTTGCTGCAAAGAGAGCAGATAGAGATTCTTCAGAAGGTGCAGTTATAGCATTTGTAAATGATTCTAACACGCAGGGAGCTATTATATCTCTTAACTGTGAAACAGATTTTGTTGCTAAAAACGATGCATTTGTTGCTTTAGCTACTGAATTTGCTAAAATAGCAGTAAATCACAATTCAAAAGAAGCGTTTTTAAATGCCGATTTTGGAGGAATGACAGTTGCTGAAAAATTAATTGAGCAAACTGGAGTTATTGGGGAAAAATTAGAGATTGGAGCTTTTGAAAAAGTTTCAGGTGAATATGTAGGTTTTTACATCCACGCTGGAAACAAAATTGCAGCGTTAACAGCTTTATCAGCAAATGTTGCTGGTTCAGACGTTGTTGCTAAAGATATTTCTATGCAAGCTGCTGCAATGGGAGCTTCTATATTATCTTATAAAGATTTTGATCCTGCTTTTGTTGCAAATGAAACTGAAGCTAGAATTGCAGTTATTGAGAAGGAAAATGAAGAATTTAAAAGATTAGGGAAAACATTAAAAAACATTCCTACTTTTATTTCTCGTTCTCAATTAACTCCAGAAATTTTAGCACATGCTGAAGAGCAAGTGAAAGCTGAATTAAAAGCAGAAGGGAAACCAGAAGCAATTTGGGATAGAATTTTACCAGGTAAATTAGAAAGATTTATTTCTGATAATACAACTCTTGATCAAGAACAATGTCTTTTAGATCAAAACTTTATTAAAGATGATAAAATTACGGTATCTGAATACGTAAAAAGCATTGGAGATGTTACTGTAACAGACTTTAAAAGAGTTTCAATAGCATAATTACATAGTGTAATTTATATAAAAAAACCTCGCTTTTAGCAAGGTTTTTTTATATCTATATTTTTATAAATATTTTTCTTTTGTACAATACATAAGTTAAAAACCAAAAGAAAATAATATGAGTTATTGCAAATAATAATGAGCCATTCATATTCCCTGCAATAGGAACAAATATATTTTGATATAAATAACTATAGCCATTTAAAACTTCACCTAAATCATTTGTTATATGCACAAAATATACTAATGACGAAACAAAAATTCCTGAAAAAACATAAATAGCTAATGGGTTTGTACCGAAATGAATGAATGGTGTAGCCCATTTCCTAAATCCTTTTACATCAATTACCCAAAGTAATGAGGCTAAAAATGCCATTGCTAAACCTCCAGTGTACAAAACATAAGAGCTTGTCCATAGTGCTTTGTTAATAGGAAATGAAAAGTTCCAAATCCAACCAATAAATGTAGCAATGGCTCCAAAAACTAGTAATTTTTTTACGGCATCAATTGTTGTAGAAGAGCGTTCTATAAATCTACCTGTAAAATTCCCCATTAACAATGTACCTATCGCTGGAATAGCTGAAAGCAATCCCTCCGGATCAAATGGCATTCCAAATCCTCTATACAAGTGATTTTCTCCAAAAAGGAATATATCAACTTTTCTAACAATATTAGTTGCTAAATCATACGGACCTTCAGATACACTAAAAAACAATAAACCCCAATAACCTATTAAAATTAATCCGAAAACAACTAATATTTGTTTAAAATTAAACTGCATGCAAATAAGCGCACCAAATAAATAAGCAATAGCAATACGTTGCAAAACACCTAAATAACGTAAACTTTCAAAGTCAAATTTTGGGAATCCATTTAAAAATACCCCTATTAAAAACATTATTAAAAATCTTTTTATCACTTTATAAAAACCTTTTCTTGTAATCCCTTTGTCAAATTTTTTGAATGAAAACCACATTGAAACTCCAACAATAAAAAGGAAAAAAGGAAATACCAAATCAGTTGGGGTACAGCCATTCCAATCTGAATGCAATAAAGGCGGGTATACATAACTCCAGCTCCCTGGAGTATTTACCATTATCATTAACGCTATTGTTAGACCTCTCATAACATCAAGAGCCATAAGTCTTTTTACTGCCATTTTATTATAATTTATAAGTGAAATTTATTTTTTTAAACCTAATTTATGTCCAGACAAAGCAAAATATAATATGATTGCATAACAAGGAATTAAAATCCAATAACTTGTATTTGCAGCCGTTGCCATTGCTTCTGCTTCATTAATACCATTTGCAATTAATTCGTGCTTATTTGCATCAACTAATCTTCCATATAGTGGTGGAATTATTGCTCCACCAGAAATAGCCATAATTAATAATGCCGATGCTGTTTTTGTAAATTTACCCAAACCTTCAAGCGTTAATGGCCAAACAGCCGGCCAAACCAATGCATTTGCAATACCTAACGCCGCAACAAATAAAACTGAAGTAAACCCTGTTGTAAGTAAAATACATATGCTAAAAACAATTCCCAATGCTGCACTTATTTTTAGAGCAGTACCTTGTTTTATATACTTTGGGATAAGAAATACTCCTAAAGCATAGGTTGCAACCATAGCCATTAAAGTAAATGTTGTGAAAAATTTAGCATCATCCGCAGAAAAACCTAATGATATACCATATGCAATAATTGTATCCCCTGCTATAACTTCAGCTCCAACATACACAAATAAAGTAAGAACACCTAACCATAAATGTGGAAATTGAAAAATACTAGTTTTTGAAGTTTTTCCTTCAATATTTTCTTCAATTGGTTCAGCCTCTACATGAGGTAATGGAGCTTTTCTAATTAATATTGCTAACACTACAAGAACAACAGCCATTACAATATATGGGGTAACCACGCTATCTGCCATTGTATCTAACATTTGGGTTTTCTCATCAACAGAAACAATATTTATTTTCTCTTTTATTTCATCAATACCTGACAATAAAATTGCTCCAAAAATTAAGGAACCTAATGCTCCCGCAACTTTATTTGCAATCCCCATTATAGCTATACGTTTAGCAGCACTTTCCATAGGCCCTAAAATTGTAATGTATGGATTTGATGCTGTTTGCAATAAAGTCATCCCCATTCCTTGAATAAAAATACCGGATAAAAACACCCAATATGTCCTCGCTTCAGCAGCTGGAATAAATACCAAAGCTCCAATAGCCATTACAAACAAACCTAAAGACATTCCCTTTCTATACCCTATTTTACCAAGAATATAAGAAGCTGGTAACGCCATAACAACAAATGAAATATAAGATGCCGATGCCACCAAATAAGATTGTGCAGAAGTAAGCTCATTTATCGTTTTCATAAAAGGTATTAATGCCCCATTAATCCATGTAACAAAACCGAATATAAAAAATAAACCGGCTATAATTAGGATTGGAACAAATGTACTTTTACTACTATTTGAATTTGATTTTATTGTATTTGACATTGTGATAAATTTTGATTTTAGTTGATTTATATATTGAAGTAGTATTTAGATAAAAATTAATTCTTCTAAAATAGAACTTTAAAAATAATTTAAGAATTATTTTCTCTAAATAACATATTATGATAGCTGAATGGGCATTTTTTAAGCATAAAAATATTGTAAATTAAAATACTTCTGACAGAAATATTAATCAATGAAATTGGTGTTATTTAAAATTTTTTGTTTTGCATATTGAAGATAATTTCTTCCAATTGGAATTCTTTTATTCCCAATTTCAACAGAATTCCCTTCTACAGATGTTATTTTATTTATTGAAATAGTGAAGGATCTATGAATTCTTATAAAATTTTCTTTTGGTAATTCTTCAGAAATACTGGTCATAGATTTATGCACTAAATAATCACCAATTCTTGTAATAACTTTTATATAATCTTTTAAACTTTCTATAAATAAAATATCGTCTAACTTAATCTTCATCAATTTCTTATCAACTTTTAAAAAAATATAAGGAGCTTCTTTAATTGAAGTTTCATTTAAATTATCTTTCTCAAGTAGTATTCTGTTAGAAATTTTATTTATTGCTTTTAAAAACCTACCAAACGGAATTGGTTTTACTAAATAATCTAACACATCAAGGTCAAAACTTTCAACTGCATATTCTCTATATGCTGTTGTTATTACAATATGCGGTTTAATTGTAAGCGTTCTTATAAAATCCAACCCACTCATTTTCGGCATATTAATATCTAAAAAAATCACATCTATTTTCTCATTTTCAATTATGGGTAAAGCTGCAATTGGCGTATTAAATGTAGCAATCAAATCCATATTCTGAAATTCTTTTAAATGATTTTGTATTACTTTAATTGCTAAAGGTTCATCATCAATAATAATACATTTTACTTTCATTAAATCGGTATTTTTAATTGAACACAATATTTATTTTTTATAATGCTTGTCCTTAATTCAAAATCTGCATCATAAAGCAACTCCAATCTTCTTTTAACATTCTGAATTCCAATACCGTGTTTTTTCATCTCTTTGTTTTCAATATTATGAAAACTATTTTCAACCATAAATATAAGGTTTTTATCATCAATAATTTCAAAACTTATTTCTACTTCAAACTTATTTTCACCACTTTTACCGTGTTTAAAACAATTCTCAATAAATGGTAAAAAAAGTAAAGGTGGTACTTTAATTTCGTCTATATCCCCAGTAATATTAATTGTTGAAATAATTTTATCACCATACCTTAATTTTTCTAAATCCAAATAGTTTTGTATATAGTTAATCTCATCATACAATCTAATATTTGACTCGTTAACATCATATAAAACATATTGCATTATATCAGATAGTTTTAAAACAACTTCTGGAGCAGCATCGGATTTCTCAAGCGTTAAAGCATATAAATTATTTAGGGTATTAAAAAAAAAGTGAGGTTGAATTTGAGATTTCAAAAAATTAAGTTCAGTTCTTAATTGCACCTTTTTTAATTTTTCAAATCGCGTTTTTTCATAAACCCAATCAACAGTTAATTTAATCGCAGAAGCCAAAGCTACTACATATAATTCACCCAAAGTTACTGCTACAATATGATTGAATGTAAAGACTTTTTGAGCTCCTTCAGCTTCTGGCCAAATATTTTTAGAAACCAATAAATAGTTTAACCCCGTTCTAACCACATATAAAATAATTAAAGACAGCAATAAGAAAAATATATACCTTTTATATTTTTTAGTTAAAATAAATTTAGGAACAAGGAAGTAAATATTTACATATACAATAATAATATGTAAAGGAAATTCAACCAAGTTAGATTTTAGAGAATACCAATAATCATTAAAATAGCTTCCCCATCGAATAACATTAAAGGCAAAATATCCAGACCAAAAAATAATATGATATTTTTTAGGTATGGTGTTTTCTGTATTTATTAGCCATTTTAAACTCAATAAATAATATTTAAAATTAAATAAGTACTAATTTTTGTGAAAAATTATAGGTTTTTTTTTGATAGCAAAATTTTTTGAACTTAAAAAAATAAATCATTTAAATGCCGAATTATTAATGCTTGAAAAATGGTATCTAAAGTCTTTTTTATAATTTATTATATATCTAATTTTAATTTTTAAAATCTTGAGGCCATATTTTAATTAATAACTTTTTAATTTAAGAAACTATTTAGGAGTTTATAAATATCTGATTGCTTTTTATACTTAATACGCTGCTTTTGGTCGAAAAAATAATTAAAAAAAATTAAAACAAAATATATTTACACTTTTACTTTTTATATATATTATGAAAATACTTAACTATGACAACTACTAATATTAAATATCATCCAGCAGGGCAATTTGAAGATACTCGTTTTGAAAAAATACATAATATAGTTTTTTCAAATTCCAATATTGGATCTATTTGTGTTGCAAAAGAAATCGCTGAATTAATAATAGAAAAGCAAAAAAAAAATCAGTTGTGTATTCTTGGTCTTGCAACCGGATCTTCTCCAATTAGAATTTATGAGGAGTTGGTACGTATGCATAAAGAAGAAGGTTTAAGTTTTGAAAATGTGGTTACATTCAATTTAGATGAATACTATCCTATGGACAAAAATAGCGTGCATAGTTATCATTATTTTATGCACCAACATTTGTTTAATCATATAGATATAAATCCAGAAAATATTAATATACCTTGCGGAACAATTCCCTTAAATGAACTTCATCAATATTGTATTGATTATGATTTAAAAATAAAAGAATATGGTGGTTTAGATTTTCAATTGTTAGGAATTGGGAGAACCGGCCATATTGGTTTTAATGAACCTGGTTCTCATTATAATTCAGGAACCAGAAGCATAACCCTAGATCATGTAACAAGAGAAGATGCTGCTCCATCATTTTTAGGAATAGACAATGTTCCTAAAAAAGCTATTACTATGGGAATTGGTACCGTAAAAAAAGCCAAAAGAATAGTATTATTAGCTTGGGGTCATAATAAAGCATCTATTCTTAAAGAAACAATTGAAGGGGAAATTACTTCAGAAGTACCTGCAACTTACTTACAAGAACACCCTAACACTACATTTATATTAAATGAAGAGGCCTCTCAAGAGTTAACTCGTGTAAAAACACCTTGGTTAGTGGGACCTTGTATTTGGACGGAAGAATTAGCCAGTAAGGCAATTGTATGGCTGAGTCAATTAACTAAAAAATCAATTTTAAGATTAACTGATAAAGATTATAACGATCACGGTATGTCAAGTTTATTAGTTCAAGAAGGCACCGCGTATGATATTAATATTCAAATGTTTAATAAGTTTCAACATACCATTACGGGTTGGCCAGGGGGAAAACCAAATGCAGATGATTCTTCTAGGCCAGAAAGAGCAAATCCTGTAAAAAAACGTGTTATTATTTTTAGTCCACACCCGGATGATGATGTTATTTCAATGGGTGGAACTTTTGACCGTTTGGTTGAACAAGGCCACGATGTCCATGTTGCTTATCAAACTTCAGGAAATATTGCTGTTTCAAATCACGAAGCATTAAAATATGCCGAAGTTATAAAAGATATACATGCTAACAATTCAAATATTGATTCAATAATAAAAAAAATTAGTTCTAAAAAAGGAGATCTAGAAGATGACATAGATGTGAGAAAACTAAAAGGTTTAATAAGAAAAAGAGAGTCTTTTGCTGCAACACGTTTTGTTGGTATTCCTGACAGAAATGTCCATTTTTTAAATCTTCCCTTTTATGAAACAGGTACTGTAAAAAAGAAACCATTAAGCGATGAAGATATTGATATTGTTTCAAATTTAATAGCTAAAATTAAACCTCATCAGATTTATGCTGCAGGAGATTTAGCCGATCCTCACGGTACTCATAAGGTTTGTTTAGATGCTATTTTTGCAGCATTAGAAAAACTAAAAAACAAAGATTATATGAAAGATTGTTGGGTTTGGCTTTACAGAGGAGCTTGGCACGAATGGGATATTCATCAAATAGATATGGCTGTTCCAATGAGTCCAGATCAGGTTTTAAGAAAACGTAAAGCTATATTTTTTCATCAATCCCAAAAAGATGGAGTTATGTTTCAAGGAAATGACACCCGTGAATTTTGGGTTAGAGCTGAAGAAAGAAACAATGAAACTGCAGTAAAATATAACAATTTAGGATTAGCTGATTATGCTGCTTTAGAAGCTTTTAAAAGATATTATTTCTAAAAAACACATTATGAAAAACATCATTTTTTTATTTATTGGATTATTTTCAATTTCTTGTTTTAGCCAATCTGACAATTTATACTTAATGCCTTGGCCAAAAGAAATAAAAGTACATTCTGGAAATTTTCAAATAAATCCCGATTTTACAATTGGCATAAATAAAAAACCTTCAAAAAGAATTGAAATTGCAACAACTAAATTTTTAAGAAGATTAAGTGGAAGAACTGGCGTTTTTATTGAAAATGGATTTTTATCAAAAAGTTACAGTTCAACAAATAATTCCCTAAATATTTCATATGATTCCATCGGAAAATTAGAAATTAATGAAGATGAATCATATGAATTAAGCATTACAAACAATATCATATCACTTAAAGCGAATACTGATATTGGTGTAATTTATGGTTTAGAAACGTTATTGCAATTAGTAACAAATAATGATGATTTCTATTATTTTCCAAATGTTAACATTAAAGATGAGCCAAGGTTCACATGGAGAGGCTTAATGATTGATGTTGCCAGACATTTTGAACCTGTTGATGTTTTAAAAAGAAATTTAGACGCCATGGCGAGCTTAAAAATGAATGTCTTTCATTGGCATTTAACAGACGATCAAGGCTTTAGAATTGAGTCTAAAACACGACCAGAATTGCACGAATTAGCTTCTGATGGCTTATACTATACTCAAGAACAAATAAAAGACATTGTTCAATTTGCAGGAGACAGAGGAATCCGAGTTGTACCAGAAGTTGATGTTCCAGGACATGGTACAGCTATATTAACAGCATTTCCAGAAATTGGTAGTAAAGAAATGACCTATTCAATAGAAAGAAATTCAGGTATTTTTGATCCAACATTAGACCCTACAAATGAAAAAACTTATGAAATTTTAGGAGATTTATTTGGTGAGATGGCACAATTATTCCCTTTTAAATATTTCCATATTGGTGGTGATGAAAATGAAGGAAAACATTGGGATGAAAGTGAGCATATTCAGGCTTTTATGAAATCTCATAACTTAAAGACTAATCACGATTTACAAACCTATTTCAATATTCGTTTAGATAAAATTTTATCCAAATATGGAAAATCTGTAATGGGATGGGAAGAAATAATGACAGATAATATGCCTACCACAGCTTTAATTCATTCTTGGCGAGGGGTGAATGAAGGAACATCAGGTGGTAGCTCTTTAGTTAAAGCTGCAAAAAAAGGACACGAAACAGTGCTTTCAAATGGATATTATATAGATTTAATGCAACCTGCAAGCGAACATTATTTGGTTGATCCAATGCCTAACTCAATTAATTTAACTAAAGAAGAAAAATCAAGAATTTTAGGAGGGGAAGCAACCATGTGGAGTGAACTAGTTACCCAACTAAATATAGATTCCAGAATATGGCCAAGAACAGCCGCTATTGCGGAAAGATTTTGGTCGGACGCATCTATTAACGATATTTCAAGTATGTATAAACGCTTACATGAAATTAGTTTTAGGCTAGAAGAATTAGGTATTACACATATTCGAAATAGAGATGTAATTTTAAGGAATATTGCAAAAAATCAAAATATTGAAGCTTTAATAATGTTAACTAAAATATACGAGCCCGTTAAAATATACACTCGTAATCAAGGTGGTATAGAATACAAAACATTTTCACCTTTTACCCTTTTTGCAGATGCATGTACAGCAGACGCTTCAGATGGTATAATATTTAATAATTTAGTTACCAATTATATTTCAACATCCAACAATACTTCAAAAGAAGAAATAATTTATATGCTAAATAATTGGGCAAATAATTACAATCAGTTTTCACAAATAATAAACAATAACCCAATTTTAAAAAGCATTGTACCAATATCAAAAAACTTATCAGAAATATCAAAATCATTGATTCCAATTTTAAAAACAGAAACTATAAAAATCAAGGATTATGAAACTATTAAATCACAATATTTAAACCTTAAAAGACCGATAGTTGATGTTGAATTTGCAAGTTTAAATTCTATAAAATTATTAATTGAACACTTTACAAATAAAAACAAGTTGAAATTAGATTTAAATAATACTCAAATTCAACAATAACAATCCATTTATACTTCTAAAGTATTTCTTATATTTGCATAACTTGTAAAAAAATTATGGCTTATAAAAGAATTCTTTTAAAACTAAGTGGTGAAGCTTTAATGGGCGATCGCCAACATGGAATAGACCCAAAAAGGTTATCCGAATACGCTGAAGAAATTAAAAATATAGTTGAAAAAGGTATTGAAATTGCCATAGTTATTGGTGGCGGAAATATTTTTAGAGGTATTTCTGGGGCAAGTAATGGTATTGATAGAGTTCAGGGAGATTATATGGGCATGCTTGCAACAGCTATAAATGGATTGGCTTTGCAAAGTGCAATTGAAGCTACTGGGATTAAAACTAGATTACTTACGGCTATAAAAATGGAACAAGTTGCTGAACCTTTTATAAAAAGAAGAGCTGTGCGTCATTTAGAAAAAGGTCGTGTGGTTATTTTTGGTTGTGGAACTGGAAATCCATACTTTACAACAGATACAGCTGCTGTTTTAAGAGCTATTGAAATTGGAGCAGAAGTTATTTTAAAAGGAACTCGCGTTGATGGAATATATAACGTTGATCCAGAAAAAAATGAAAACGCCATTAAGTTTGATTCTATTACTTACAAAGATGCCATAAATAAAGGCCTAAAAGTTATGGATATGACTGCCTTCGCACTTAGTCAGGAAAATAATTTACCAATAATTGTTTTTGATATGAATACAAAAGGGAATCTTGAAAAAGTAATTTCTGGAGAAAATATTGGTACAAAAGTTGATAAAAAGATATAAAATTAAAATTTTTCAATTATGAATGAAGAATTACGCTTTATTATAGATAGCACAAATGAATTAATGCAAAATGCTATTACACATTTAGAAAAAGAATTCAGAAATATTAGAGCTGGAAAAGCAAGTCCTGCAATGTTAGGAAACGTAACCGTAGATTATTATGGTTCTCAAACTCCTTTAGCGCAAATAGCCAATGTTGGAACAATGGATGCACATACAATTACTGTGCAACCTTGGGAAAAACACATGTTGCACGAAATTGAAAAAGCCATTATGAACGCAAACTTAGGATTTAACCCCACTAATAATGGTGAAATAGTAATTATTAATGTTCCAATTTTAACTGAAGAACGAAGAATAAATCTATCTAAACAAGCGAAAGCGGCTGCAGAAGATGCTAAAGTAAGTATTAGAAATGACCGTAGAGAAGCTATGCACGAAATAAAAAAAACTGAAGCTTCTGAGGATATGAAAGCCAATGCCGAAGTAGATATTCAGGCTTTAACGGATAAATATAGTGCCCAAGTTGACGAGCACTATAAAATAAAAGATGTTGAAATTATGAAGGTTTAATAAAACCTAGCATAGTTAAACTTATCATAAAAGCTAAAAGCACTCATTCGAGTGCTTTTTTATTCTTATATATTTGTTAGTAGTTCGAAAAAACAATTTAATGAGGCAGTTTCTTTTTTTTATATATCTAATTCCTTTCATTACATTATCCCAAACACAAATACAAGGAATAGTAATAGATAGCATAACAAAAAGTCCGTTACCATTTGCATCAATAATTACCAATACGGGTTATGGAGATTTAACTGATATTGAAGGTAAATTTTCAATACAAACAATAAACCCATTTAATCAAATTAAAATATCATATATAGGATATAAATCTGTAACTGTTCCAATTAGTACAAAAGATAAATTTATTACTGTAAAACTAACTGCATCTGTAGAAAGTTTAAATGAGGTTTTAATAACTGCAAAAGAAAATCCAGCACTCCAAATAATTAGAAATGCAATTAAAAACAAACCTAGAAATAATATTGAAAAATCACTTAGTTCATTTAAATTCAACACTTATAATAAAATATTAGTTACCGCAAATCCTGATTCGATAAATGGCAAAATAGATTCTGTTTTTATTATAAAAAATAACGGTGAAAAGGAGTTTTCAAAACTTGACTCTACTAACTTTAAGTTTAAAAAAGATATTGTAAAACAACATATCTACATTTCTGAAAAAGTTTCGGAATATCAGTTTCAAAAAGGTAAAAAGAGAAAGGAAGTAGTTTTAGCATCTAGAATGGCTGGCCTAAAACAACCCATTTATGAACTACTAGCCCTTACATTTCAAGATCTTTCTTTTTATAATGAGTTTTACACATTGGCCGGCACAAAATATACAAATCCAATAGCTGACAATGCTTTAAAACAATATAATTACAAAATTTTAGACACTATTAGCAATGAAAATGGAACTTCAATTATAATTTATTTTAAACCAAAAGAAAAGAAAGATTTTTTGGGTATTGAAGGTGTTTTATATTTAGACACAGAACGGTTTGCAATAACTAAAGCTATTGCCGAATTAAAAGGTATGGTAAATGTAAAGGCAACACAAAATTATTCATATAAAAATGAATACAATATTTGGTTCCCAAATGATATGAATATAGTTTTAAGGAAAGGTGATAACGATGAAAATATTGCACTTTTTGGCGGTACAGTTAAATTTTCTAAAAGTCATAAAAACGACTCAATTATTAATACCAAAGGGAAAAGTGAAAGCGATGTTACTTATTTTATATCTAAAACTGTAAATTCTAATATAAACATTAACACACCTGTAATTGTAAAAAATGCTGCTTCTACTATACAATTTAATGATGATGCTCATAAAAAATCTGAAGAATTTTGGAATTATTATAGGACAGATTCGCTTACAAAAAGAGGTAAAACAGCCTATGTTTTTCTTGATAGTGTAGCTGAAAGTGAAGGCGTTGAAAAAAAAATAAACTTAGCTCGAAATATCTTAAAAGGCTATTATCCAACTAAATATATAAATTTAGACCTGGGAAAAATATTAAACTTAAATAATTATGAAGGTTTGAGATTAGGCTTTGGTGGAGAAACAAACTCTAATTTTTCTAATACTTTTAAAATTGAATCATATGTGGCATATGGAACAAAGGATAAAGATTTTAAGTATAGTTTTGGAGCATCAACGAGACTAAACAAAAATAATAACACATGGTTTGGAGCAAATTTTACAAACGATTTAAAAGAAGCCGCCTCGTTGGATTTTATAAAAGAGAACAATTCATTTTCACCTATAAATCCAAGAAATTTAAACATTGATAAATTCTATAATTACAAAACTGTAAATGCATTTATTTTACACGATATTCAACCAAATTTAGAAGCTAAACTTCAGTTTAGTACTGGAGATTATTTGCCTGTTTTTAATTATCAATTTATTTCTTCAAACAAAAATCTTTTAAATTACAGATTAACAACAGCAACTATAGGTTTACAATACAATCCTGAAAACGAATATATGAATTCACCGGTCGGAAAACTTAAAATTAAAAATGAATTTCCACAATTTACATTTCAATTAACAAAAAGTTTTGAAGAAGTATTTAATGGAGATTTTAATTTTACGCAATTAAATTTAAGAGTATTACATAAAATAAATCAAATTAGAAAGGCAAAAACTACCATTATGGCTGAAGGGGGAATTGTATTTGGAGATGTACCAATTTCACATTTATACAATTCAACACCAAATTATACGTTTAAAAACCCTTGGATTAAACGGGTTACTTTTGCAGGAAAAAACAGTTTTGAAACTATGGGTTATAATGAATTTATTTCAGATAAATTTGCAGCTATACATATAAAACACGAATTAAAACCTTTTAAGATTAGTTCTAAATTGCAACCGCAATTATCAATATTAACAAGAGCTGCAATTGGTGATATTGAAAATCCACAATACCACACTGGTTTATTATTTAAAAGTTTAAACAAAGGTTATTTAGAAAGCGGATTAGAATTAAATGGTTTATTTAAAGGATTTGGAGTTAGCTCTTTTTACAGATATGGAGCATATGGAAATAAAGAATGGAGCGATAATTTGGCTGTAAAACTAACCTATAAATTGAGACTTGGCTTTTAAAAAACCTAGCAGTTAAAAGCTCAACTATTTTCTTACCTTTGCAAAAAATTTTTTAATGGATTTTTGGACTCAGGTTTCTAGATTAATTTTAAAAGGTCGATACATAATAATATTATTAATTGCTGCTTGTACCTACTTTTTAGCTTCTCAAATGCAATATATGCGCTTCTCTTATACCGAAGCTAATTTACTGCCTGAAAATCATAAAATTAATATTGAATATAATAAGTTTTTAGAACTTTTTGGAGAAGAAGGAAACCTAATAATTTTAGCTACTGAAGATTCTTCAATTTTCACGCCTGATAAATTTAATGCTTGGAATGATTTATCTAAAAAGTTAGATAGTTTTAATGAAGTAGATTTTACAGTTGCAATTGGAGATATTCAAAAATTAAAGAAGAATAAAACAGAACAAAAATTTGATGTTGAACCTCTTTATGATAAAGCCCCATCAACTAAAGAAGAAGTTTTAAAAATAAAGAATGAGCTTTTTGAAAATCTTCCTTTTTTCGATAATTTTTTATATAATAAGAAATCCGAAACTATTAGAACAATAGTTTACTTAAAAAAAGATATCGTAAATACTGCGGCAAGAAAGGATTTTATTTTTGATGCATTAAACCCTACTATTGAAAAATTTGAAAAAGATTACAATATAGATATCCGAGTTTCTGGTATGCCTTACATACGTACCATGAATGCTCAAAATATTATTGATGAAATTGGTCTTTTTGTTGTTTTAGCATTA
>Ga0102814_10001446_pt1 | contig 16710 bp, 34 predicted proteins | sample ColrivemetaGS741_FD_79112 | JGI IMG/M metagenome (GOLD analysis project Ga0102814, IMG submission 79112) | Estuarine microbial communities from the Columbia River estuary - Flood tide ETM metaG S.741 | ecosystem: Environmental > Aquatic > Marine > Intertidal zone > Estuary | place: USA... | reverse complement strand
CACTTGATCGTTGAGCCTCTACTACCGAGATCTTGTTCGCACTATGTTCCTAGATCCATTGTTATGCGACAAAGGAAGGCCTTGCTTTTTACAGCTCACCTCCAGGAATCATACCTATAGTTCAGTTATAGGGTTGGCAGACATGTACCACATGATGGATTGTATCCATATCGCTGTACTTCAGCTAGCCTCAATCACTTGATCGTCGACCCCTTGCCGCAGCAAGGACATGTGTGCTAGTGACCCTAAGGTTGGGTCTTCTACTAGCGTCCCACCACCACCTCCGTCGAAGTGTTGGTATTGAAATTTGAATGTGAAAGAACGATGGCTGACTCATCAGCCGTTTGATTTATTATATATACTTAGTTACTGCTTTGCAACTTTATTTTTGTTTTTAAAGTGTACTCTCAGAATGTATTTTCTGAAGATCGCTATCATTGTGAATACAGCCCACAGTAGAACCGTAGATTGTAACACAGTGAGTTGAAATCGGAAGATTACCCACATGGATAATAGATTTAACGGGAAGTTGATTATCGTACCAATTGCTGTATCGCTGATAGCTTCTTTCCATGCCGCTCTGTCTTTCCATGTCACTTCTTAGCAACAGTTGGTGCATCGCAGAGATAGCATGGCCCATGCCCTGCATTCGGACATGAGTGACTCAAATATTCCACATCATCGCACTCTGTCACGCATGTGTGTGATGTACAGCTGGATACTATTAGTAATGATATGATGCTAATCGTTAGTTTCTTCATTTGGTATGATGTGATCTGCGATTGATTGTAAAATGGTTTCTAATTGGAGTACACTTTCACCTAGACGTGTAATTGCTTGCTCTTGTAACTCTAATTTAGAATTAATCTCGGTGATAGCGTCTTGTGTGTCTTTATCGTGCATACTTCCTCCGGCGTTTGAATCGACTCTTGAGGTGATGCTCGATCAATAGAGACAACTCTTCGTTATTCATGTTACGTTTTGTGACAATTCTTGGCTCCTCGTACTTATTATCAACAACTTCAACAAGAAAGGACTCTACACCATCTGCATGCTGTCCCACATTCCCACCAGTGACTGTAATGTCAAATCCACTGGTTAGCTTTCCAACAGCAATGCAGCCAGTGTTTGGGGCAGTCATTGGATAGAAAATTAGATTGGAGCGGGATACGATTTGGTTGGTTTTAATATATTTCATTTAAGTAATTGATAATTTTTTGTAATTGTAGTGTTTCTAGTTGTATGCGGGATTCGATGTTACGCTCCTTGAAGAATATCAAAGACTCAACAGACGTGTGAATCATTTCAAGTAAATCCATTGCCTCAGGATTATGATTGGCTTCATCTGCTAGGGTTGTGATCACCGGGCTGTGTAAAAGTTTTACTATATCTGATTGATTCATTTCGCGATAACAATGAAGGATGTGAGTACGAATTCAATTATCTGATATCCGACAAAGAGCAAAACGGCTGATACAGCTGTAGCTCTAACATGAACGGGCATTTTAGCCCAACCAACTGCAATCATTAGTGTTGCAATAACGATTGCAAAACAGATTGCTAGATTTCCAATTTCTATTTGTGTCATAATTTAATTATCGGTGTTTTTGCTGGTTTACGCAACTTATGCTACTAACAATTCTTTAACAGCTCTTCGCTTTTTCGCAGCCTGTAGTCCGTTTAGATTGCTAATAAATCGCCGACCATGTCCGCCATTACCTCGTGCGCTTCTGTGGTCGAGATACTCTGTGACAGCATTAAACATGTCGTAGCGTGTTTTGCCTTCATTGCCCATACCCTCCTCGAAAAGATGTATTAGCTCTTCAACTTTAGTGTGGTTGCGGGTTTTGCTTCGTGCTGTCCGGTCTTTAGCCTTGATTGGTCGGAACTCATTAAAAAATTTGAATGCAAATCTAGCAGCATTCATCTTGGTCATTTTGATGTTCGCAAGCTTGGATATGTTTGTCACGAACTCATTAGAGCTGGTTATACTCTCTTTGAAGGCTTCTATCGCTAGTGTTAAATTGTCTTCCCAATTGGGTGTATGCTTCACACCCATGCCTGTCTTGCGACTCGCAGAATTTAAACTACCCATCATGTTGTTACATATAACTCTATTGTTAAAAGAGAAGTAACTGTTTCTGCTGAGACCGTTGTGATGTAGTAACATGATCACACGGCGTTGATAGCTGTCGTCCCTAACTTTAAAGTCATCTCCGAGCCGTGCGCTTACCCAGCAAGTCTTTCCATGTGATATCATCCCAGCATTCTCATAAGTCGCACCATGCTCTTTAACAAGACTATCAAACGGTGCAAACATTTGCTCGTTATCAACAATGTGGTATCGCTTACCACATGTCCCTAGCACAAAATTGTTATCTGTACGTCGTAATAGATATTTACCTGCAACTTCATTACCCTCAGGTGTGTGGACTGGTACCTTCTCCACTTCGAAATTTAAATTGGATCTCTCGAGTACACTACCAAGATCATGCTCGCCGGTTAAATCAGTACCGGCTTTGTCGTCTAAACTTTTAATTTGATTGATCATAATTATATTATCGTATATTGATATGTTATTAGCAACTAATACTTAAAGAAATATGGGTGCTCAAACCATTCATCATGTGGTTGAAATCTACTTGTACAGTACTCACCGCTCTTATCAAAATTTGAATCACTTAACATGTAACCCAGCGGTTTGATCCTCCTGCAAATTTCATTCAGGTACATTTTTTTATGTGTCACCAGAAAGAAATCTCCAACGTCACCACAACCATCAACAATGTTTGTGGAGTATTCTTCAATTATACATCGTACCTGATCACATTTACTCATCACTCAGTATGATGAACTGATTATCGACAGCTTCCATTTTGCATCCATCTGGTACAGTGAATGACATCTCCATTTGTTCAGAAATCTCCTCTATTGAGGTCTGCTCTGTATCAACTTCGACGTTAAAATCTATTGTGGCTTGGATCTGAAATTTCATATTAATTTTTTCTGATTGCATCATATAGAGCGTTCTCTACAAATTCACGTTGCTTCATCCCAGAGACATCAACAGCACTCTTCAACAAATCTTTCAGCTCTAGATTGACTATCAATGAAAAATATCGGTCTGCTTTTTTCGGTGCCTTTCTGCGCTTGAGTCCTTTGAATAGGTCTTCTGAAACATTGAGTGCATCGATAGCTTCTCTACTTCTGTCTGTTAATTTGGTGTAAGCCCATCCTCTCGTACCGTCACGAGAAACCTCTAAACCAAATCGCTCAGCTGCAGTCTTAAAATGCTTGTTGTGGTACTGACCGCCACTACAGTCCTTGATTTGATCGACAGTAGCATTCCATAGATGAGCCATCTCATGCAGGAGTGTTTCGAGTAGGCCTTCTCTACCTCTGCTCATATATTCAGCACTCAGATTGATCTCCGGTACCGTTTCACCTGCAAGTCGATCTGACCAGAAGCCATTTCCAAACCAGCCATAAGCGTTACGTCTACCACTCTCCTGTATTGTTATTACAACTTTGGGTAGCTTACCTTCAGCAAAGACATTATTAAATATATCGAACGCGCGATACAATTCGCTGTATAGTTCTTGGCTGCGTGACGCAGGATTCTTTATGAACCTGCCTGTCTTTTTATCTCTACAATTGTGTTTTACTGTCATGATTATATTATATGTGAGTGTTATGTATTGCGCAACTAAAATCCAATATCAAAACCGTCTCTATTAAAAAGGTTGATCTTACCGTCATGCTTCTTATGTTCGTTGATGTAATGTTTGGCAGTACCTTTGCGAAATTGGTTAGCACGCTTCATGTGCTTATCACGTTCATCTTGCCTCCGGTCTCCTGTAGAAACATCACTGTAGTAATTACCATGCCTCCAATCATTGCTGGCGCAGGATGTACATAGCATCATCAAACATGTGCCTAGCTTTTGTATCTTATCCATCCTGTTTCACAACTACCATCGAGACCCAATCGGGGATATATACGACCATTACCACTAGTGGTTGCAGTGTATGTAGCATGTCCGTCATTCTCTTTTGTAAGCTCCATAACTTCACCTATATGCCAACTGCCAGCAAACTTAAAATTCACAACATCACCTATTTTATATTTGTGTCTCTTTGGTTTATCTTTCTTCTTCGCCATCTACAATCTTGATTAAATGTTTAATAACTTCAATACTCTCTCTCGCAATAACGTCATCGGTCATTGATCCACCCCCACCGGCGAATAAAATTTCACCAATCTCTCCATTTGATATTCTAACTCTATCTTCTGCTAATCTAATAGTGTTTCTTAGTGCGATTATTGTTTTGTCATTTAGTAGGGTGTCTTTAATATGATTACCAAATGGATACATGAGATCATTCTTCAGGCTCATCTTTTAGTTTCTTTCTATATCTATTGTTTTTAATGTTTTTATGTATGTATGTACATGCGAGTTCAATTCGTTTTTCCAAATTTTTACCGGTTGGCCATTTGAGTTTTTTTAAATAGTATGTATCTGGACCTACACTCAACATATTTTCATACACGAGCTCATTGTTTATGGTCCTTAGTATTATTGTGATACCGTCATCGAAGTGTACGGAGTATCTAGGGTTAGCTTTTGTGCCGCCATTAACTAAACTGCCTATAGGTTTCATAGAATCGTACTAATAACAAACGCGATGGTTTTCAAGCATTTCACTTCCGGTAACATGATCATATTATAGAGTTATAAGTAGATTTCACGCAACTTTTCTCTCCCATGGGAAAACAACCCAGCAGCTCTGCGGAACAACTTTATCATAGTAGTCCGGTTTGAACATTGTTTTAGGTTTCATTACTAATGACATTGTTATTATATTACCTCCAATGCATTGTGATACGTGCTCTTTTGCATATATGAATGTCTTGCCCTTATCAGAAATGTCATCAACAATCAAAGTGACTTCATCCTTGTCAGCGCGAGGAGTATTTGATGGCAGTCTTTGGTACAATTCGAACATACCTTGGGTCTCTTTTCCATCATGTGCTTGTTGGTAGCTTGAAATTCCAACACTATAAACATGTCTCACTCCTAATTGATTGGCTATGATAGTTGCGGGTATCAGTCCACCTCTAGACAGTGCTACTATACGTGTTGGTAGTTTGTGATCATATCTGAGTGCTAGTCTGTCACAAGCACTCTGTATATGTCTCCAACCGTAAAATTTTTTATTCTTGTTCCAAATCGCGATCCAACTCATCGTTAATCTCTACAATCGAATCAATGGCATCGTTAATCTTGTGCAAACTCTCATCATCACACACACCAAAATCCTCAAATTCATATTCTATTTTTTTATACAATTCTTCTAGTTGACCAATTATAGTGGATATTGTTCTCGGCATAAATTTATTTATTGCCAGGATCATCTATATTTGTAAAAAAGGTTAATTGTTGTTCGTTAAATGTGCCTTTTATTGAGTCAGAATCCAACTCTTCATCAATATATTTAGCTAAGTCTTCACGTGCAGCAGCACTATCAAGGTTTAGTTGATTACGCTTCTGTTGAAATTCATTCAATATAGTTAATATCATTTCTCGTCTTTTCATAAATTACTTTTTTTCAGCTGCAAATTGTACTGTATTGTCTTCCACTATCAAATGAAATGTAGCTGATTGACCACGACCTCGTTTCTCAATTTTACCTTGACCAATCAAATCACGTGTTCTGGTATACGCTACATTGTAATTACCATCCATCAATTTAGCTATATCATTCACACTAGCACCATTCAAGCAGTCACTCAAGTGATCCATGATGCACTCATAATCAGAAGCTTTGCGGTTCTTCTTACTAGGAACCTTGGTCGGCTCTTCTTCACGTACAACCTGTGCATCGAAGTCATAACCATTACGACCGATGATACATTCGAGCTCATTCAACGGACCGAATCTATTTTTCTCGAAATAAATAACTCTAGCACCCTCGTCGTCAACATCCGCTACACGATCAATCTTCAGGTTAGCATCTACAGTGTGAGGTACGATCGTGCTACCCTTGAGATCACCACTCTTAGTTAGATGCATAATAAACACAACACAACATTCCGTCTGTTTAGCTCTCTTAGTCAGATGCTGTACTGCATACTTCTCGAGAGCTCTGCTGTTCAACTTCTTCTTGCTTGTAAGAGCTTGAAATGAATCAATCACAATTAAGTCCAACTCATCCATATAGTCACTAATGGTATCGATATCAGTTTCATTAGCGATAGCAACCTGAGTAGCATTGATACGATTGGCTGTGTACGCAAGTTGATAGATACTCTCCTCACCACTAAAATATCCTACCTTGTAGCCATTCTTACCCATGCCATCTAATAGTTGTAACATGAACGTAGTCTTACCACAACCGGCTTTGGCTGTAAGAGTGACTGCACCACCTGGCAGTATACCCTCATCAAATAATGAGTCAATCTTTGTGATTCCAGTCTTGAGACGACGATTGAAAATATCAGGGACTTTGATGTCACATACTCGCGTCAGTTTAGTTGTATTTAATTTGAGATCCATATCTATAATTGTTGGTGTTAAATTCTTGTTATACACCAATTATATGCAGTTTTACTCGTTTGAGCAACTAATTTCTTCAGTATCATCACCATCTAAATCAAGAGGTTCATCACTGTCTTGTGGCAATTGGTTGATTATTGGACAATCTTCAATTAGAGCTCGAACGTCTTTAGGATTGGACCAATCTATGTTATCATAATTGTCTCGGAATTCTTCCGAGTGATTGTTGCGAGGAGAACTACCTTTACTCATACTATATATTATACATTATGATACAATATATTTCAACTTTTATTTCTACGATTATTGTTCGATTCGATTATATTTCTCAACATTTCATTGTTGTATTTGTACGCCATCATTAAAATGTCTTTAGGTAAACATGCACCTCCGAATCCTCTCATACCATCATGTCCCGGTACATCATAATGATGTGATCCCATCCACGGGTGAGATGATACTATGCTTGTTACTTGATCATAATCAGCACCGGCTTGGGAGCAAATATCATACATCTCGTTCATGTAACATACCTTCACTGCAAAAAAACAATTCATCATATATTTGACCATACATGCATTTTGTATGCTCGTGATGTGTATTTTATCTGTATCAACGTCACTGTATTTGTTGTATAGTTTTAGAGCTTCATCAGCTCTCTCACCTGACAGTACTAACATATGTGGGTTAGAGAAATCATTACATGCAGATGTATGTGTTAAGAATTCTGGATTGTAAACAACGTTGTATGGTAGTAGCACCTCTGGTAACGATGTGCTCTTGACTATAGTCACACCGGTGTATATTTTTAATGCTTCAAGAACACCTCGGAGAATAACAAATTTTTCATCATTACTAGGCGTTGGCACACATACGAATATCGCCTCCGGTTCTCTAGAGATTAAATCCTGTATCGTGTTGTCGTTATATTTTGGATCACATATAATTTGCTCACAGTTGAAGCTATTGCTAACAGCTTTACCTACATAACCATAACCTATTATGCCAATCATTTACGATGCTTTAAATATTTTACCGCTAATTTTTCTGCCCGCTTTAAAATCTTTGGATGATCTCTCTCTATTATTAGCTTGACAAATTGATCTTTAAGCAGGTTTAGTCTATCATCTTCTGTGAGATTTATCTTTGGATTGTTCATTGTTTGTATAAATAATTATGCAGTGGATACATTTAAGCAATACATGATTCAAACAGAAATGGGTGGCATGCCTGATAGTTCCATAATGGGACGAGATGGTATGATAAATAACAACAAGGCAAGAAGAATGTTAAAGAATACATTTTTACATGCAGATCGATTAATACGCCGGCGAGATAGACTCCCGGAGGATGAGGTGGAGATGAGAGCACAAGAATTGTTGAGACAGTTTGTTGATGATTATGAGAAGCTAGGTAGTGAAGCAACGGAGCTGAAGGCTGAAATCGCGAATAAATACACCGAAATCAAAGGCCTGCTACAATCAAACAACCCATTAGAAGACAGTGTACAAATAATGGAGCAACTATTAGATTTACTCGGAGGGTGAATCTAGTAATAGATGGCAATTTAGCATACCCACCTAGTGAGGTAACATGTGTGCGAGACATAACGTTGTATAGTACCATATGGGGTGAATTTACAGTTTTGTTGCAGATTGAACGTGAGTATAGAGATCATCTATGGAAACACTTAAAAACATATGGAGCGTATGATTACGTAGAGGCTATCGTGACACCTGGTCGGGAACCTGGATATTTGATTAGTGATAAACCTCGTAGTAACATTTTAGTCAATAAAATCACATGTGAAACATTACCGCAAATAATTACTGCGATTCAGAGATTTGGTTAGAATCTGCTTGTGTTATCATTTTAGAGTCAGCTACCTGATTACGAGATTTACGTACTCTCTCCATATACTCTCTGTGTTGTTGTAATCTCTTCTTTGCTTTGTCCGCACGCTCCCATGCTGCAATAACCGCGTCATCTCTCATGGGAGCACCATCACCGTACAGTGCATGTTTGGTATTATTTTCTGCTGCATGTCCGAGTTCTTCTAGTTCTGGATTCACATCAATTCTATCATCTTGTTGATCCTTATTCACATCCGGATGCTTGGCTGTCTGTTCAGCAAGCGCATGAGCGATTGCTACATGGTCGTACTCGTATTCGGCTTTGGTTACTGGAGCTGTGCGTGTGGGTGGAGGTGGTGGTTTATCTCTATTCAGTTTGTAGTAGTAGAATGGACCCACACTAACCTTAGATAGATTGGAGTGATTACCACTCAAATCATTCTGAGAGCTCTTGACCTTATCCCAAATGCCTTTGATTAAATTCTCTGCATTAGCATTTGTTGAAATGCAAATAGTCGTTAATGTAATTATCAATTTTTTCATTCTAGTCCTTTCTAATGCCTGGTAAAACTTCCAATGTATCAAGCTTACCCATCGCCCGCTCGTAGCGTTTCTCATAATCTATAATCTTATGAGCTTTACTGACTGACTCTATGTTCTCAGCTTGTACTCTTGCTACATCTGCTTCTGCTTGTAATGCTCTCTCTCTAGACGCTAGTACATCAAACTCATCAACAGATTGCCCGAAGATAATACTCTCACGTGTTACGTATCTACTGCTCTCTCTCCGTTTAACATTACGATCAACTTCCCTATCACGTGCCTGTTCATTGGCTTCAATGATATTTTTACGTTCATCGAGTATCTCTTTTGCAGCTGCACCTTCTGTATATTGACCTGTATTAGGATTATACACTATAGTTCTACTATTACAGCCGACAGTTGTTAAGATCGTTAGTAGTATCGATATTAATTTTAGCTTTTCATTCATAATTTTAGCGATTGTATATGTTATAGTATACGGTGATCATATGATCACGCAACTTTTTATCTGTTTCTTCATATGATTCCTGATTATTGTCTGGAAAGTTCGCCAATACGATTACAAAAAATCCTATGACTTGAGCAACCAAAAACCATTTTAACGTGTAATTTATCAAATTATCTTTTAATCTCATATATACATTATCGTATGAGATTTACTAACGCGCAACTTTTAATTGTATCTTTTTACTATTATGCTCGTGTTTGTTCCTAACATCCCGAATGAGTTACTCATAATATATTGTACGGGTTGTGATACTTGCAATGCATCGTTTATCACGAGTCCAGGTATGTCACATTCCGGATCTAAATTGTCGATGTTTATGGTAGGGTGTATTAGATTGTCTGCAAACGATGGTATGTTACCTGCTAACTCTATCCCTCCGGCTGCTCCCATTGTATGTCCAACAAACGATTTTGTATTATTCACGTGGGTTTTGGAATTGAATATATTATTGATAGATGCAGCTTCGACGATATCACCAGCTGGTGTTGATGTCGCATGTGTGTTCAGTATGTTAATCTGTTCTGGTTCCAGTCCAGCTTTGGTTAAAGCACCGGTCATGCACCTGACCTGACCATCCACCTCTGGATGCACGTAACCAGAACCATCAGATGTTATACTATAACCTACAATCTCACATAATATATTAGCCTTACGCTTGATGGCTGACGTTAGTCTCTCGATAGTGTACATCGCACCACCTTCGCTGATAATTATACCATTCCGGTCTTTATCAAATGGTCGTGATGCTCTAGCTGGATCATCATGTTGTGCTAATGCGTTCTGACTCTTAAAACTCATGAACGTTCCAAAGCCTCGAGGAGCTTCACTAACACCACCAGCGATCGCTAGATCGATATCACCTAACTTTAGCGCGTTGATAGCTTGTATCATCGATATGTTACTTGCAGCACAGGCTCCACCTATACAGAAGTGTGGTCCCTTGAGACCTAATGTGATAGCTACTTCACCTGATGGATTGTTTGAGATGATTTTAGCGTTTTGATGATGTGACCAGAACCTAAAGTCACCATCATTATCATTTACTACTTCAATCGCATCACTGCTTTGATTGCTCCCATGTTCTGTAAATCCAACAAAAACGCCAGTTCGGTCGCTAGGTAGAGACTCTTTAGTGAGTTTGGAACTTAGAATGGCGTCCATGGAGCAATGAGTTGCCATGTTTCCTGCTTGTGTACCTACACGGACTTGTTTTTTAGTTTGATGTTGGTATCGGTCGTAATCACAACAACCAGCAAATTGTTTTCCTATCCTCTTAACTTCTAGGGAAGTTACACCACTGCATTTATCGATTAAAGATTTTCTGATCTGTGGTAGGTTGTTGCCAATTGGTGTGATTAGACCGATACCGGTTATGACTATTCTTTCATCCATCAATCATCAAATAAATCATATTCAAACTCATCGTTATTAACATCCGTTTGTTCAAATATAATATTTGATTGTTGACATCCGGTTTTTAGAGCTGAGGCTAAAATTTTAAGTTCTGCTTCTGTTAGGTACAATGGTCCTGTATCATGATCATCGATGAACAGGTTACCATGTACACTACCGGAGGTGGTGCGTGACTTTACGTCAAGCTTTATTGTGTGCATAAATTGTACTTAACTTAAGCGGCTGCTGCTTTCTTCCGACTTGAACGCTTTTTAGCGGTCTTGGAAGATTTTTTCTCAGACTCGTCCTCACTACCGGGTGCTTCTTGAGCTTGCGCGGCACTGGCTTGTGCTTCTTGAGCTTGCTTTAAAGCGGCTTCAAAAGACACTTCGATCTCTTTAAGCTTTTCATCATCAGCTTCGGAGACGATTTGATTAGCATCTCTTTGTGCGACTTGTTGAATCACGTTGATTGTTTGATTCAATGTGAGGTTGTTGAGAATGTTGTTCGCAACGAAGTTAACGAGCGCGCGCTTTTTTTCTTCAGCAGCGGTCAAGGCGTTTTGTGTTGGGGTATCAGCTTTTTTTGTATCTGTCATATAATATAGTTATTATCTTTGTTAAATTTTTCAATAGTTTTTATGGAATAAGTTTCAATCATTTTCCACTAAATAGTCTCCGATGCTCTCGCTTAAAACTTTTGCAGCTTCGATAATAGATTGTCGTGCAACCGGATCTTCTTCAGAGAGACTCTTTTCATATACATCCAACACAAAATCATGAGTGATCTTAGTCTTGATAATCGCAGTACTATCTTCTTTATCTACGTGCTGTTGTATCATTTTCTAATTGGTCGATTTCTAGTTGTTTTGCTTCGATGTCTTTCTGTAAATTATTTATCTGTACATCTAGAATGGCAACTTCACTATCTAGTTGAAGTCTGTGTTTTTGTTGCTCGAGAACATCAACATGCTCATCTACGATCAATTCGATATTGGTAATCTTGTCGCCCAGTTTATTCTTATCAATTGCTTCAAGCTTTGCCAGGTTAAATTTATGGTTCTTCTCTTTCGCTAGAACACTCAATCGCTTGGCGTTGATTTTGCTTCGTCGTTGTTGTAGGTCATCTCGATCCGCTACAAGATTAGCCAGGATCCTCTCTTGCTGTGTTACTTCAATTTCATGTCGAAGCTTTTGCACGGTCAGCTGGTCCTGCTTACCAACTTGTGAGTATAAGGCTTCTGTCTCTGGTGTGACATTTGTATTAGTGCTCAGTGCAGTGGCAGCGTCTCTATAGATGCTCCTCGCATGTGTTGATACCGAGCTCATACAACCAATGTTGGTGAGAGATGATGTTAGCAATACGGCGGGTACAAATAAGTTCTTATATTTCATTATGTTCGATTGTTAGTTAATTAAAACCTAATTATCGTACATAATGAATGTTTATGCAACTTTTATTTTTACTCAGTTACCACCACTACTCTTCCAGGCCGCGAGATTCTTCCGCGCTTGGTCTTGATCACCCATGTCTTGTTGCTCTTTTGACTTCTGAACATCCATGCCCTTCTTCAATTTTAATTGAGCTTGTTGTAAGATGTTACGTAACCGCTCACCACTAACGAGAGGTTTTCCTTGGCGTTTGGTGTTGATACCAGCAGCCTTCTCTTCTTTAGTTAATGGCTTTGGTTTTGTTCCTGTCTCATCTAAGTCAAAATGAAACTCCCATCGTGCTTCAAACACATCCTCTGGATCCATTCCTGTTGATCTAGCAACCAACTCAGATTGTTTCGCTTCATGATTCGCTAACTTTTCATTTTTAACACCAGATAGATATGCGAGACCATACAAACCTCTCATCAAGTCATGTACATGTGCTTCATCACCTGCTAGTGTTACACCTGAATCGGAATTGAGGTATGCATCTATCATAATATCCGCTCCCTGCTTACCAGCTGGACTGCCGGCAGAGAGCCATGCTTCGTATGCTACCATGGTAGATTCTCTCAAACCTAAATTTACTCTCATCTTTGTACCTTGTAGAGCAGATGATGATGTTATGTTTTGCATGAAGGAGTCAGCAGTTGAGTCTAAGATATCTTCCGCTTCTTCTTCTACTGGCAACTCAACATGTCTCTTGATGCCGGTTGCCTTTTCATGTGGACTACTAAAGTAAGCTTCATGTAGTATTTTATTGACGGTGTTATCGAAGTTCATATTATTATTTATAGTAATTAGTATACAATTTGCAAAAAGCAAAACATTAATAAGTATATGTGTGTTGAAGTTGAATAAACGTGTTGCTGGTCAAATTGCTCACAATATTGATGCATATCAAAACTCTGGTGAGTTGGAGTGTATCTATGATGATCTGTGTTTTCTGTTTGATATGTATGTTGATTGTGAGAATATAAAATTCAAAGTGACTGACGAGCTACCACATGACATCCGTGAGTCAGTTGTTTATTGTTCAATAGAATCCGGTGATGATAACTGGTTGCTAACGAGTGATTCACTCCCGGTTGGAGATCACAATAAACAATGTTCATACATTGTGGTTAAGATTTAATCGTATCATCCCACCAGGAGTTGTTGTATAAGTGTAGACCATATGCACCTGTATGTTCATATTTGGCCGGATCAAACGTATCAAAGCTTTTACTTCTCAAAAACACCGGTTCGAAATGTTCATGTCCCAGTACATTTACATTAACGTCTATGTGTGGATCGTGTAGAGAGTATATGTAGTAGAGTTTGGTCAATTTCGCCGGGCCGGTTGAGAGTATTATATCTAAACCTGTATCTATTTGTGTGTTCGTGATAGGCACCCAATCGATATATTTTTTGATGAATGGACTGTACTTCGTGGAGTATATGATACTGTTTGTCAGTAACCTATATCCATATGGGTCATTTTCTCGGAATAAAATATCAGTACCATGCTTATATTTTGTGATCAGAGAATCTATCGGCTTGTATAGATGTATGTCTAGATCCATATAAACACCTCCTAGATGATATAGTATTACCATCCTCGCAATGTCAGACTTTTGTACTGCGGTACTAAACATGTTAAACGACCTGTATATATTGTTTTGTTTAGATTTGATTAGGTCATCAACCATATCATCATCCCACATTGTAACACACCATGTTGGGTGTAATTTTTTGATTCGCTCAATATTAGATTTAAATCCCTCCGGTAACTTACCACCCAACCAGATCAAATGTATGTTTTTATAGATCATTTACATCAACTCTCTCTGGACCGAAAAATGAGCGTATATTTTTAGTCATTAATAGTTCCTTGTAATACTTTAACTCCATATTGTATGGGAAGCAGAAACTATCTATTGTTATATTGTGTTGTTTGAACTTTGAGAGCATCAAATTAGTATCTGTAAAAATATTCTCGCAATTACGAATGTGATCATGGCTATGACCTCCGATGTAACAATCCTGTGAGTTGTATATATGTTTTATTTGTTCCCAATTCATATAATGCTCTCTGGTTCCGGTTGTGAAATACATTTCATGAGCATCAGAGCATTTTATATATTCTGGATTCTGCTCTTCATTCTCTTTTGCTACGATATTTGTGCTGATGAAGAAATACTTGGATGTAGGTATTTTGATAATGCTCTCAAAGTATTTAAATTGAGAGTACAAACCATCATCAAATGTTAAAATAAAATCATCTAACCCGGGTAGTGAGAGGAGATCCTCACACACTTCATGTATCATCAATACCTTCTTCATGGAAGCTATCTATTATGTCATCGACACTATACACACATTCGTATATAGTTTTCATTTTGTCAGTGTTTATGGTCCTAAACTTTATATCTCGACTCTGTATACTGTATACGTCTTCATATGGCTTGTGCACAATTTTACTGGTTGAATTGTATCTATCCTTAACGATCATGGCGAGTTCATTTATAGTCACACAATTATCAGAATTGCCGATATTAAAAATCTCTCCAATATGCTTATTATCATTCAACCGAACAAGCATCTGAACTGCGTCTCTCACATCACATAAACACCTAACTTGATCGCCTTTATCATAAACAGTGATATCTTGATTGTTGGTCGCTGATTGTATAAATTTTGGTAAGACCATTCCGTAATCAGGTAACTGCCCAGCTCCTGTCACGTTGAAGAAGCGAGCAATGGTGCTAGGAAAGGAACATGACATGACTTCAAACTCTGCCATCAACTTACTACATGCGTATCCCCATCTAGCAACCGTGGGTGGTCCTATGATAAGATCATCACTCTCTTTCGCGTCAATTTTATTACCATACACTTCACTCGAACTGGCGTATATCACGCGGTTACTATATTTCTCAAACAATGGAAATAAATTGTTGTTTATCTTGAGTGTGTTTTGTAGCGTGCTGCTAGGGTTCTTGTCAATATACTCAACACCAACTGACCCAGCCAAGTGATAAACTACATCTGATCTCGCAAATACATGTTCTATATCTTTCACCTGATCCTCGTCGCTCAAATCAGCTTTGATAACATCTGGAGACTCTATAGGATTACATGTAGAAAAGTTGTCTATACATGTTACATCATGTCCCTGCTTACGCAAATATCTCCATAGGTGTCCGCCAATGAAACCACACCCTCCGGTAATCGTCACATTCATCAGCAACTACTTACATGACTTATTGACAGTTTGCGTAAATTGTTTATCTTCCATTGATGTACATCATGTTGATTGAAGTGATTGCAGTTCGCAATTTCATATTGAGTACACGGCCAAGATCGAAATGCCCACACAGCGTTCTTCTCTGGATCATCACTCAGTGGTCTAACATTAAAAGTGAATCCTGCAATCTTATTAAGTTTGATTAAATTTTCCTGCACTTGTGATAGTGGGAACAGCTCATCACCCATCAACCTGTTGATCTTCTCTAACAAGTCTGGATGCATCCTTGCATCAAAATCTGGTGTTTCGAGTCCTGTCATTCTTTCAACAGTTTGTGTCGTGGGTGGTAATACTTGTTGAATGCCTAAATTGTCTCCTGTCAGCCACTCAGTCACTACATAAGTATCATCATGATATTTTATCTCCGGTAAAACTTCACTCCACTGATTGCTTAGTAACTTTTCAAAAAAGTTGTTATATAAACCGTGATACAAATCTGTTGCTGTTTCACACAATACAAGAAACTCTTCAAGTTCATCGTCTGTCAGTTTGGTCATCTCTTCATAATCATCCGGCAAGGTAACAATACGCCATGCTTCTCTTTCTCTGAGGTCCCGGCCATCCAATATGTTCCTATCTCCCACATTTCGAGTTTCGATATATTTCAATCCGTTCTTCCTTAAAACTCTGGGTGTGTACTGGAACCATTGTGCTGTGGTAAAGAAACTTCTGTTATATACCTTTATATATTCACCAGTGGTCAGTTTAGCTTTATACCATTCCGGTCTGTGTAGCATAACATTGCCGTATGGATCTGTTTGGTATTCAACGTGAGGTATGCTAGCAATATCAAACACTGGTGCTAAATCTTTGATTAATTTTGATATAAAATTTAAATCGATCATGGTAACAATTATTTAATGAGTTCTTTATTATAATTCAACAACATATTACAATCTTTACATCCTCTATCCACCGGGCAGACTACAGTATTTTTTATATTTGAACCGAGTAAGTCCAGTTCCTCACCGGTACAGTAATTATAAAATCGTGCATCACTATCTATATACCACATCGTGGGAGTGCAGTTATATTTACCAGCGAAATGGAACATTTCTTGTCGTCGCACCTCATGTTCCTTGATCTTGTGTTCATCTCCTGAGCTATCCTGGTATGTATATTCCGGATTATCACAT
>Ga0102814_10001424_pt1 | contig 16852 bp, 14 predicted proteins | sample ColrivemetaGS741_FD_79112 | JGI IMG/M metagenome (GOLD analysis project Ga0102814, IMG submission 79112) | Estuarine microbial communities from the Columbia River estuary - Flood tide ETM metaG S.741 | ecosystem: Environmental > Aquatic > Marine > Intertidal zone > Estuary | place: USA... | reverse complement strand
GTGTCTTTTTTTGTGCCTTGCTTTTCTAAAACTACAACTCTGGATAGTTATTGATACCTCTATATATAAGGTACAACTCTAATACCCCCGCGTTAGGGATTGAAGTGGAAAGCCCGACCCGTAGGGAAACGCTATGAATAAATTATAAAAAGAAATTCCAAACTAAACCAAAACGCACTATAAAATCGCGGTATGGATAGTTTGGTGCTGAATAATAGTTGTAACCCGTCATAGATGAATTGAAATGTTCGGCTTTTAAATAAAGTCTGGTTTGACGGATTTTTGCGTTTATAAAGAAGTCTAACCTCGGGAAATTGCCATATTCTTTAGCGTTTTGCACATAGAATTCTGCCAATACCGGATTATACGCATTCATATAATACTTTGTGAAATAATTTAAAGTAACACCTGTTTGCAGAAACATGGCTTTTTTAAACAGATGGCTTGAGAAATATAGCGTATTTCGGGTTGTAAGTTCCGGAACATTAAGTACTCCATTATCGTCCTGAACGTTCTGGTATAAGATGGTATTATTTAAAGCAAATTTACCAACCTTGATTTCGTTCTCCAGTTTGGCTCTTAAATAGGTTATGGTACTATTATTTTGAAACGCCTGTACTTGAAGGGAGGTTTCGTCTTTTCTAAAATATACGTAATCGTTTATTGTATTTAGGTCTACCGAAATGTTTGCTAAACTTTTATATTTCAATTGGAAGGCCAGTTGCTGTGTTTCTGTATTGTTAAAGTTGTTTTGCCAATTGTAGTTTACGTAATCACTTTGATACAATAAAGCATTATAATTGGGGGCTTTGGAATTATGATTTAAGGTTGCGGATGCAGCGATATCATCATTTAGCTTAAAGATTGCCTGTGCTTTTAAGAAATTGCCGTCGAAATTACCTGATACGTTGATACCAAGCTCCCCATTTAATTCGAATCCTTTATATTGTTTATGGTATTTACCACCTGCAGAAAAAATATCGCCTTTTAATCGGTTTGTAATTGTGTTTCCATTTAGAACTACCAATTTATCGTAGCCATAATTATAATTAGTATTACTTACGTTGAATTGCAATTCGCCAATTATATTGTTATAATAATTTAATTGTACCTGATTATAAAAGTTCTCTAGCGTTGTTTTGTCTTTTAGACTAGAAGTTTCAAAAGCATTACCAAATAAAATACTGGCCGTTTTTTGATCATATTCAAAAAATTTGTCTTCAAACGATATAATATGCCCTAAACTAAGCTTGTTTTTAGATAAAGAATCTCTTTTTCTAATTAAATAATAGGTCTGATCTAAATAAAATCGCTTGCCTTTTAGCACGCTTTCGGCATTTTCAAAATTAACTTCTAAAATAGATCGGTCTATAAATTCTGGATCACCAGTTTCAAAATACGTGATATTATCGTCTCTTACGCCGCCATTTTCCTGATTTAATAAATCTTGTGTGACTATGTGCGCTCGCGCTACATATCTTTTATTTTTTGATTGATAATTTGAAGTAAACCTAAAATTACCACTACTAGTTAATATGTGTTGATATTTACCTAATGACCGCAATCCTTTATAAGCTATTGAAAAATTAAATTGAGGCGAAGTATTAGCTGTAAAAAAAGCATCGGTTTGTTGCCCTTGTTCGAATGCTGTTTTAAAAAACAGTTCAGTAAGCGGTGTTGGCACACGATAATAATTAATATCTTCAATTTCCATATAATTAAAGTGTCTTGCCCGAGCACCAAAACTTGGGATTAAACTAGTATTCTGAAAATTATGGGTAAGACTATTATACGTTTGACCCATATTTGAAAATGGCATCAATCCAAAATTATCTTTTCTTAAATAGTTGAATTTATATTCCTTTTGAATAGTTAAAGTGGTATCTACATAAGTAGTATCGTTAGTATTCGAGATAATTTGGTATTCAGAAATTTTGGGAAGCTTTTTTTTATTTAATGAATCGTTTGGATTTGCTAAACCAAGTTCTCGACCCAATCGACTTGGTTTGTTAGGCTTATCTTGAGCGAAAAGCGCATTAAATTGAAACATTATAAAACATGGCAGCACTACTTTTATAAGGACTAAATGGTAATCTCTTTTTATATTAGATATTATTCGCATGCTATAATTATAGGTAATTATCTATGTTTTCTTTCTGCAAGAAAAATTACTTAATGTTTTTCGGAGCAAAAGTAATTATTTGAACGTTAAGTGCGGGTAATTATTTTAAATAAACAAAGTCAGCAAAAATTGCTGACTTTGTTATACTGTTATTCATCTTTAAAAGACGAAATGAAAATAATTATTTGAGTTAGTCGGCTGCAAACATCTACATATTAATTTAGATAAACAAAAAATTGCATTAAAAAATGCAAAATTATATTCCATAAACGAGTTTTAATTTTGCATATTCTTGAATATGCCTTGATTTAATTATTGAATTATTAGTTTAATACACTAATTAATAAGCTTTTAATAATTGAAAATAGATAAGTTATTTAAAAACAAAATTAAATACTCCTTGATATTTAATTATGAAAACATAAAATTATAGATTTGACTATATTATTATAGCATGTTGTTAAAAAATCATTCTAAATTCCTTCTTGAATGTGGTACAGACGAGGCAGGACGCGGTTGTTTAGCCGGACCTGTTACTGCTGCGGCTGTCATATTATCATCGGATTTTAAAAATTCTCTATTAAACGACTCAAAACAACTTAGCGAACACAAACGCGATTTTTTAAAACCAATTATTGAAACACAGGCATTAACATTTAGTGTTGCTCACGTTTTTCAGGAAGAAATAGACCAGATTAATATTTTAAATGCTTCTATTTTGGCCATGAACAAATCCATTGAACAATTAACTCCAAAACCAGAATTTATTATTGTTGATGGCAATAGGTTTAAGACTTACCTTAACATTCCGTTTGAAACTATTATTAAAGGTGATGGCAAATATTTAAGTATCGCTGCGGCTTCGGTTTTAGCAAAAACATACAGAGATGAGTATATGAGTATCCTACACGAAGAATTTCCGATGTATAACTGGAAACAAAATAAAGGTTACCCCACTAAAGAACATCGTGAAGCCATAAAAAAATATGGTATCACCAAGTATCATAGAAAATCGTTCAGACTTTTACCTGAACAATTAAAATTAGACATTTAACATAACACATTACGCGGTTTTATATATGCTATAAATCGAAAAATATGTAGGTTTGTATAAATTAATTCATTTTATGAGATTCTTTTATTTTTCCCTCTTAATTCTTGTAACATTTAGTTGTTCTAATTATAATGTAAACCGCGAAAATCTTATAGATTATGTTCCTGAAAACGCATCGATTATTATAAGAACTTCGAATCTTGAAAATTTAAGAAGCAGTATTAACAATAGTGATTTTTTAAATAAATTTTCTAAAACCAATGCTTATAAACATTTAGAAGATAATTTGGAGAACTTAACGCTTTTAAAACCTAACGGCGAAGTGCTTATTTGTTTTTCTACTGACTTAACAGACAGTCTGCAATATTCAATAATTACCAAATACCACCCCGTTTTATTTAAAACAGATTCTCTTAAAAATTATATGGAAGAATCGCTTACTTATGAAAACGAAACATTCACTAAATCAGTATTAAAAAATAGCACTTTTTACAGCACCGTTATTGACAGTACATTTTTAATATCATCTTCAAAAGAAATTATACGTGACGTTAAATCTGATCCTGTTATAAACTATGATTTAGTAAAAATTTACAATGCTACCAGCAACGACAAAACATTTTCTGTCATAATTAAATCAAACACGCCTTTCATAAAATCTTTTTTCATAAATGATTCATTGAGCCTAAAGGCATTTACTAAATATATAGCGTTGGATGTAGATGTAAATCAGGACGAGATTTATATTAATGGTATTACTAAAGCTACTGATTCCAGCAAAAGTATTATACAGCTATTTAAAAATACCATTCCTCAAGAAAACCTCACTCAAAACTTAACACCACAAAACAGCGATGGTTTTATGAGTTTTACGTTTAAAAACTTTAAAACTATTGAAGCTAATTTTATAGCGTATAATAATAAGGATTCGGTTGCAACTAACCAGCCTGTTTTTGATAATATTGTTGAAGTCGGGGTTATTTACCAAGATGAAAATCGCGCTATTGTTTTAAATTCTATAGATTTTATTTCAACTGAAGACGCTCTGATTAGTGAACAAACCATTGTTGAAAATTCCAGAGGTGTCGACATTTATAGTTTTAGTCAACCAGAGTTGTTTTCAAAGACTTTTTCACCATTAATCACATTTAAAAACGCGAAAAAATATTGTGTTTTAGATAACTTTTTTGTGTTTTCAGATAATTCAGAATTGCTACAAAATATTATTGCTAACTATCAAAATAAAACTACTTTAAGCGTAACAGAACCTTTTATAAAATGTAAAGCCAAGTTAAGTGACGCTTCTTCCTTATTAATGATAACAAATCCTGCTTCTTTAAAAACTATTATAAATAAAAGTTTTAAGAACGATTTAGGCGAAAGCTTTGACAATTACAGTGTTTCTGCGTTACAATTTGTTTACGATTCTAATTTTGCTCATATCAATGGTATTATTAAAAAGAGTAAATCCGTGGCTTTAGAAAACTCAATTTCTGAAGACTTAAATATTAAATTATCTGCCGATATTTTGACAGATCCTCAATTTGTAGTTAATCATGTCACTAAAGAAAAAGAAATAGTAGTTCAGGATGTTAAAAACAATTTATATTTAATTTCTGCTAAAGGAAAAATTCTTTGGAAAAAACAAATACAAGGGCCGGTTTTAGGTACTATCGAACAAATAGACATCTTAAAGAACGGTAAACTTCAACTCGCCTTTGCTACACCAAATAAAGTATATGTATTAGATAGAAACGGCAAAGATGTGGCGCCATTTCCTGGTAATTTTAATGATGAAATTACGCAACCACTGGCAGTGTTTGATTATGACAGAAATAAAGATTACAGGTTAATAGTTACTCAAGGCAAAAATATATTGGTATACAACAAAAATGCGAAACCTGTAAATGGTTTTAATTTTAAAGCTGCCGACAATGCTATCATTTCGCAACCAAAGCATTTTAGAATAAGTAGCAAAGACTATATTGTATTTAAATCTCAAAGCAAATTTTATATTTTAGACCGTACAGGCAATACCCGAGTAACGCCTAAAAAAACGAGTTCCTACTCTAACCAACCTATCTTTTTATATAATAATACGTTTACAACAACACTTTTAAATGGCAATTTAGTATCTGTTAATATAAACGGAGGTGTGTCCACTCAAAATTTAAAACTTTCTGAAAAACATACATTTTTCGCATCCAGTAAAAGCCTGATTGCACAAAGCGATAGCAAGCTTTTGATTAAAAACAACAATGTGGAACTAGATTTCGGCAATTATACCCATCCGGAATTGTTTTATATAAAAGATAAAATTTATGTATCAATTACCGATTTGCAAACACAAAGAGTGTATTTATACGACAGCCAAGGTAATTTACTAACAGGATTTCCTGTTTATGGCACTTCGGCTATAACATTAGACAATATAGATAAAGATTCTAATTTAGAATTTGTAACTAAAGGTGAAAACAATTCTATTTTATTGTATCAGTTAAATTAAACAAACATTGCGAAATATATGTATTAACCTAAATACGTTAAACTAAGTTTTAGAATCCTTGATAAATTGAAAGGAATTTTTATCTTTAAGCATTCTAACTCTCAAATGATTACACAAATTAAAACATAAAGGCAACCAAGTCGAAAGTCCTCGAATCTGAGAACGTCAAAGTGTAATGCTTTGGCGTTCTTTTTTTGTGGCAATCTGTTTCGAAATTAGTACTATTGCATTATTAAACCACAACCCATGATTTCAAGAAAAAACGCGTCCATTTCAAAATTCATCATTCATAAAGTTGGTAACAAATTCAACGACACTAAAAATGCTTTCTCAGAAAAATTAGTAGATTTTGACGAAGCCAGTTACGACTTAATGCTACCTTTTTTATTACGCCCTTTTAGTAGCTTGGTTCAAAGCTATAGGTTTAACCATCATGCCAATATTTCTTTAAATGAAATAAACAGCTATAGCGCCCAAATGTTTAACGACGATGATGCTTTTATAGAAGTTTCAAAACACATTGTGACGCATTTATACGAGCAATCTACCTCAGCCAATATAAAAACAGGTGATGTTTTAATTGTTATGTTTGAAGGCATCGAGTTTCGAGAAATCACTACCAACGCGATTGGCATTTTTAAAATTGAAAATAAAGTCAATTTCTTTCAAACCTATTTAGAGAATAACAATTACGATATACTGGTTCAAAAAGGCATCAGCTCTAAAAAAGTAGATAAAGGTTGCCTTATATTAAACCAAAGCGATACCGAAGGCAACATTATTTTAAGTGTAGATAATAACAGCTACGATGCGCAATACTGGCTAAATCAGTTTTTAAATATTAAATATGCCGATGATGCCAATAATCACACCCAGCAATATATTGAGCTTTGTAAAGATTTTTCTACCGAGATTTTAAAAACCACGTATGGCGCGCAAGAACAAAATACTTTTCTAGCAAAAACCATAGACTTTTTTAAAGAAAATGAAGTGGTAAATGTGGAGCGATTTAAGGATGAAATTTTTGAAGAAGATAAACATAAAAGCCTGTTTGACAATTACAAGAAGGAATTTGAAGGCGAAAAAAACCTTATTATTCGAAACCAGTTTGATGTTGCCGAAAGTGTTGTAAATAAAGAAAAGAAAAAGATTAAAACCGATATTAAACTCGACACCAACATACAAATAAAACTGGATATTGATGCTCCTGAAGCCTCCAGTGAATATTTAGAGCGTGGGTATGATGAAGACAAGAAAATGCACTTTTACAAAGTGTTTTTCAATGTAGAAAACTAGGTAGATTCAATCTAAATTTAAGGCAAAAGCCTTATAACTTTTTATAATGAATAAAACCTAAATGTTTTATTCTTAACTTTGAGTATGGGAGATAATAATTCATTTAATTACGAAGAAGAACTATCAAAACTTCACACAGAACTTGTTCATTTACAAGAGTGGGTGAAATCACAAAAATTAAAAGTAGTCATCGTTTTTGAAGGCAGGGATGCTTCTGGAAAAGGTGGCACCATAAAACGATTTTTAGAACCTCTAAACCCCAGAGTTTGCAAAGTGGTGGCATTAGGCATACCAACTGAAAGAGAAAAATCACAATGGTATTTTCAACGCTATGTACAGTATTTACCGGCAGCTGGCGAAATGGTTCTTTTTGACAGAAGCTGGTATAATCGTGCCGGGGTAGAAAAAGTAATGGGTTATTGTACCGAAGAAGAATATGATGAGTTTTTACGCTCTTGTCCTGAGTTTGAACGTATGCTGGTAAGAAGCGGCATTATTCTTTTAAAATACTGGTTTTCTGTAAGTGATGATGAGCAGGAAAAACGTTTTAAAAACCGTATTAAAAACCCCGTTAAACGTTGGAAATTTAGCCCGATGGATTTAGAATCGCGCTCGCGATGGATGGAATATTCGAAAGCAAAAGACAATATGTTCGCACACACCGACACCAAACAAGTGCCTTGGTATGTTGTTGACGCCGATAATAAGAAAAAAGCAAGACTGAATTGCATCAGTCACATTCTAAGTCAGATCCCGTATAAACCTATGAATTTAACAACCATAGAGCTCCCCGATTTACCTGATTACGAAGGCTATGTGCGACCTCCTATGAATTATCAGACTTTTGTACCTGAAAAGTATTAGCTATAAGTAGTTTTAAAATACATCTTTAAAAAAACTCACTGTATTGCATCACTCTAAAATTGAAGGTATTAAATGCTGGGTTTTTAGCTTTTAAGTGTTTGTATAATGACAGTCTGCTAATAGAAATATTAGCAGCTCCAGAACCCGAGGTTAACGATACTGTTTTTACGACTCTTAAGTTTTCGATTACGTTCAACCTGACAGGTAGATTAGCATTAGTAGATTGCTTCGTTCCACTTACCATGATGAATTTGTGAATTCGTGGCACTTCATTATTAACTAATTCCAGCTTTAAACCAAATTCTTTAAGGTGTTTTCTAAAGAAATATTCGGGTCCGTTTTTACTATTTCCACCAGTAAACAAAAGCGTATCTATATTGGGGTATGCCTTTAAATAACCCATTAAATTTCTTAGCTTAATATTTTGCATCCCTAAATCGGAAGCATCAATTTTGGTGCGTTCGCAACTTTCAACAATATCGCACACCCCTATTTTATGCTTAATCAGGAATTGTTTACGTTCATCGATAGCTTCGTGTGAATTATCAAATCTTAAATTCAAATTATGAATGTTATCAATAAAAAGCCAAAGGGAATTGTAATAACTACCATAGCAAAAATCGACATCTTTTTCTAAAAGTTCTCCTGTTGAAAACCGTGGTGGTGGCAAGGTGCCTACAATTAATTTTGTAGTATCGGGTTGAATAAAAGGTTGGTATGGATGTTTGTGTTTGAACATATTTTATTCCTGATTTCGAACGAATCAATTTAAATATTAAATTCTATATCTTGTTTAAAGTTATGATTTTTTGTAACTTATGATTTAATTAAATGATCATGGGAAAAGGAGACAAAAAAACAAGGCGAGGTAAAATAAACCGAGGTACTTTTGGTGCCAGACGCCCAAGAATAAAAAAGAAACCTTCTGTTGAAACCAAAATCAGCATAGACAAAAAAGCCATTCCCAAATAACCATTGCGATTGGTTTATCTGATAAAAATCAACTCCGTTTCAGTAGACATAGGTTCGCTAAAATGATACCCTTCGTAATTAAAAGCTTTGAGGTCGTCAATAGTTTTTGCGTTGGTATCAATAACAAAACGCGCCATTAAACCGCGTGCCTGTTTCGCAAACGTCATGATCATTTTGTACTCACCGTTTTTAAAATCTTTAAAATTAGCGGTAATTACAGGGACTTTTAAAGCTTTGGTGTTAATCGCCTTAAAATATTCATTGCTGGCAAGATTTAAAAACAACTCACCATCTTCCAGTTCTTCATTTAAAGCGTTTACAATATGCTTATTCCAAAAAGCGTATAGACTTTTGTTTACACCCACAGGAAATTTCGTGCCCATTTCCAATCTATAGGGTTGCATTAAATCTAATGGCTTTAATAATCCGTACAATCCAGATAAAATACGCACAGTACTTTGAACATCGTTTAGCTTTTCTTGCGGAATAGAATACGCATCAAACCCTCTATAAACCTCACCGCTGAACGCATACATAGCTGGTCGTGCATTCTCGGGTGTAAAAGGTAATTGCCAAGATTGATTGCGCTCGTAATTTAATTGTCCTAAGTCGTTTGAAATACTCATAAGCTTTGATAAGCTTTTAGCCGATTTCTTTTTAAGCAACTTGTTAATTCGAAGAGATTGCTCTAGAAACTGAGATTCTGAATATTGCGTGGTTGGTAAGGTGCGTTCAAAATCGAGTGATTTGGCTGGTGATAAAACGAGTTTCATTAATTATTTATTTATCACCCAAAGTTACAATTACTAAAGCACTTTTAAAAATGAATAAAAAATGAAAATGAGAAACTTGAATTCGTCAGAAAAAAATTATAACTTCGTTTAAATCGAATATTATTCATCAGAATAAAATCATATTCGCTATACGTTGTGTTTAATACCTATTAACGGTACCAAACTTAAGATTATAATCAGATGAGAAAAATTGGAATTATATATTCGACCGCCGATGGCCATACAAAGAATATTTGTGAGAAACTGGAAAGTATTATTGTCGGACAAAAATTAAATGTGGATCTAGTTTCTATTTCAGATTTCAATAAAAATATCACGGATTATGATACAATTGTAATTGGAGCAAGTGTTCGTTACGGTAAGCATAATGCGTCGATTATAAAGTTTATGATTGATAATAAAAGTGCTTTACAATCAATAAGGACCATATTTTTTTCGGTGAATCTTGTTGCAAGGAAAGAAGATAAAAATACACCGGATACAAATCCATATTTAATAAAATTCCTTAAAACAATCGGTTGGACCCCGGAAATACTAGATGTATTTGCTGGCAGACTTGACTATAGTATGTATACCTTTTTTGACCGGATTATGATTCGATTAATTATGAAGTTAACCAATGGACCAACAAAGACAGAAAGCGCCATAGAATATACAGATTGGAATCGGGTGCAAAAATTAGGCGAAAAAATATGTACTATTGAATAAAGAGCTAAACACAACCATTGTTGTAATTGATATTGTTTATGTACTTCGACAAAACTATTCCTCCACGCCTTGGTGTTTAGAGTAATTACGCCATTTTTCAATACATTGTACCATATCGTCTGGAATTGGCGTATTAAAACTCATAAACTTACCCGTTTTCGGATGCACAAACCCAAGAGTTTTAGCATGTAACGCCTGACGTGGCAATACTTTAAAACAGTTATCTACAAATTGTTTGTACTTAGTAAAGGTTGTTCCTTTTAATACTTTTTCGCCACCATAACGTTCGTCGTTAAATAGTGTATGCCCAATGTGTTTCATATGTACACGTATTTGGTGTGTACGTCCGGTTTCGAGTTTACAAGACACCAGAGTCACGTAACCCAAACGTTCTAAAACCTTGTAATGGGTAACGGCTGGTTTGCCTTTATCAGCATCGTCACCAAGAAAAACGGTGTTCTGCAGTCGATTTTTAGGATGACGCCCAATATTTCCTTCAACCCTACCTTCCTCGGCATCAACATTTCCCCAAACAATGGCCACATATTCGCGTTCGCTGGTTTTTTCAGCAAATTGTAACGACAAATGTGTCATAGCTTGTTCAGTTTTTGCAATCACCAAAAGACCGCTGGTATCTTTATCTATTCTATGTACCAAACCTGGGCGCTCACTGGAATTATTTGGCAGATTTTCAAACCTAAAAATAAGCGCATTAATAAGAGTCCCAGAATAATTTCCATGCCCCGGATGCACCACCATTCCCGCTGGTTTATTTACAACAAGCAAGGTTTCGTCTTCATAAACAATGTCTAATGGAATATCTTCCCCAACCAACAAATTCTCGTGTGGTGGGTGTGTAAAAAGCACACGAATCTTATCATGAGGTTTTACTTTGTAGTTTGATTTTACTATTGTTCCGTTTACAAAAATGCTTCCGTTTTTAGCGGCTGTTTGTATTTTGTTCCGGGTAGCATTCTCAACAAAATTCATTAAATATTTGTCGATTCGCAACGGGTTTTGCCCTTTATCTACAGTAAAAGCATGATGCTCGTAAAGGTCACTTTCATCATCAATAAAATCTGGTGTATAATCTTCCATGGTATTTCGTGAACTATGGAAAACCACAGTAAATATTACTTTAAATTCTTTAGTTTATGTCTTCAGCAATTGGTTCTTCAGATGGCATTTCATCAGAAAATGAGTCTTCGGACCCTGTTCTGTTTCCATTTCCTAAAACAAAATCTATCGACGACGTTTTTGGCAACTTGTCTCCTGGTCGTAATTCCTCGCCTTTAAATGTCATTTTTAGCACCAAATCTTTTGCAATATTATCAATATAAGATACTTTACCTACTTTAAACCCTAAGGCTTCCAGAGTAGGTTTTGCTTGCCTAAAGGTACGTTCCCTTAAATCTGGAACAGCAATTTTTCGGTAGTCTGACGGGTTTACAGTTATATATATTTTTCGCCCTTCTTTAACTTTAGCTCCAGATTTCGGATCTTGATCTATAACAGAATATTTAGGATAATCAGGATTATAATTTGCTGAATCCTGAACTTGCATCACCAAATTATTCTCATTTAATTCAATTTCTGCAACACTAACAGATTTTCCTTTTAATTCTGGTACTGTTTCAAAATCACCATGATTTGTTGTAATATTTAACCATTTCAAAATAATGAAACTCAATACAACAATAGCCACCACGGCCAATAGTATTTGTTTAAAAAATACTTTACTTTTTAGAAATTTAATAATGCTCATCTATAAAATTTTCGATTAGGCAAATATATAAAAACAGAACTGTTTTTTCTTTTGCAATATATGTGATATTTTAGCTTAACTATTAATAGATACGATTTATTATAGTATTTAGACTAATAATAAGATTTCCTAGGTCCAGGAATTGAAAAAATAATTGATGAAAAAGAACATTGCTATCATTATGGGAGGTTATTCTAGCGAATACCAAATCTCATTAAAAAGTGGAAACGTGGTTTACGAAACCCTAGACGCTTCAAAATACAACGCTTATAGAATTCATATTTTTAAAGACAAATGGGTGTATGTTGATAGCAATGATGCTGAATTCCCTATTGATAAAAACGATTTTTCGGTAATTGTGAAAAACTCAAAAATCACTTTCGATTGTGTTTTTAATGCCATTCACGGATCGCCTGGAGAAGACGGATTTATGCAAGCGTATTTCAAATTAATAAATCTGCCACATACCAGTTGTGATATGTATCAGGCTTCTTTAACATTTAACAAGCGTGATTGCTTAAGCACTCTAAAACCCTATGGCATAAAAACTGCGGAATCATATTTTGTGAATTTAGGAGATACTGTTAATGAAGATGCTATTGTTACCAAAGTGGGCTTACCATGTTTTGTAAAAGCGAATAAAGCCGGTAGCAGTTTTGGCATCACTAAAGTTCATAAAAAAGAAGATTTGCAAAACGCTATAAATGTCGCCTTTAAAGAAGATGACGAAATTATTATTGAATCGTTTCTAGATGGTACCGAAGTATCTGTTGGTGTGATTACCTATAAAGGGGAAACCAAAGTGTTGCCAATTACCGAAATTGTAAGTGAAAATGATTTTTTTGATTATGAAGCTAAATATTTAGGTAAATCGCAAGAAATAACACCTGCCAGATTAAGTAAAGATGAAGAATCCAAAGTAACTATTTTGGCTAAAAAAGTATATGAAGTATTAAAAATGAAAGGTTTTAGCCGAAGCGAATATATTTTTAAAAACGGTGAACCCCATTTACTTGAGGTAAATACCGTCCCAGGATTAACTAAAGCAAGTATTTTACCTCAGCAAGCCGCTGCTGCTGGAATTAGTTTAACTCAATTGTTCGATAATGCTATTGAAGAAGCTTTGAAAAAATAAAATAAAATTATTGCCTATATTTGATATTAATCATGCTATCAACGAGATTTTATCCTTCGTGGGAATGACAAAAAAATAAAATGAAACGAGCCATATTTCCAGGGTCTTTTGACCCCATTACATTAGGACACTACGATATAATTAAACGTGGCGTAACACTTTTTGATGAAGTGATTGTGGCTATTGGTATAAATGCCGATAAAAATTATATGTTCTCGCTTGAAGAAAGACAAAAATTTATTGAGGAAGCGTTCGCAAATGAACCCAAAATAAAAATCATGACTTATAAAGGCTTGACTGTTGATTTCTGTAAAGATGTTGATGCTCAATTTATTTTGCGCGGATTGCGCAATCCTGCCGATTTTGAGTTTGAAAAAGCGATTGCACACACCAATAGAAATTTATCTACTATCGAAACCGTGTTTCTGCTTACCGCTTCAAAAACATCTTATATCGCTTCGTCCATTGTGCGCGATGTTATTAGAAATAATGGCGACTACACGAAGTTTGTACCTAATAGTGTAAGAGTTAAGTAACCATTAATTTTAAAAAAAGGAACCTAAAGATTTAAAACTAATTAAAACTTATATTCCGACAAACCTTTTGTAAACGCTTCAGGATTTTCAGCTAAATGATATCTCGGATCGTCTATCGCTTCAACAATAACTTCCCGAAATTTAGGACTCGATTTATATAAAAGCTCTTTACAGTCTTCACTTAAATGTTTCAGTTTAATCGTTTTTCCTTCAGCTTCATATTTATTCACTAAATTAAAAATAGCTTCCATCGCTGAATGATCGCTTATTCGAGATTCTACAAAATCAATTTCGACATTTTCAGGATCGTTTTTAGGATCAAATTTATCATTAAAAGCAAGTATAGATCCAAAAAATAAAGGTCCCCAAATTTCATATACTTTAGTGCCATCTTCACGCATACGCTTTCTGGCTCGAATACGTTTTGCATTTTCCCATGAAAATACCAAAGCACTTATAATAACTCCTGCAATTACAGCAATTGCCAAATCGAAAATAACCGTTAAGGTTGATACGGCTACTAAAACCACCATATCACTTACTGGGATTTTATTTAATATTCTAAAACTACTCCAGGCAAATGTACCTACAACTACCATAAACATAACGCCTACTAGGGCTGCGATTGGAACTTGTTCAATAAGTCCCGATGCAAACAATACAAAAGCTAAAAGCGCTAATGCTGCCACTATGCCTGATAATCTTCCGCGTCCGCCTCCTTTTATATTAATTAGCGATTGCCCAATCATGGCACAACCACCCATTCCGCCAAAAAAGCCCGTTACAATATTTGCACCACCTTGTGCTAAACATTCTCTATTAGTATCTCCTCTGGTTTCTGTTAATTCATCGATAAGATTTAAAGTCATTAACGATTCTATCAAGCCTATTGCGGCTAGAATTAATGCATATGGCCCTATGAATTTTATTGTTTCAAAAGTAAATGGCACTTTACTAAATAAATCGAATTGAAATTGAGGTAATCCACCTTTCAAACCTTCGCCTCCACCTTCTTTAATAAAACTTCCAACAGTTGCGACATCCAAATTTCCGAAAATCACAATTCCTGAAACTACCAAAATAGCAATTAAAGCTTCCGGTAATTTTTTAGTAATTTTTGGCAAACCAACCATAATTCCCATGGTTAAAGCTACTAATCCAACCATGGTAAAAAGTTGAGCACCCTGCATCCAGCTCAATTGGCCGTTTTCAAAAGTTTTAAACATGTTTAATTGCGATAAAAATATCACAATAGCCAAACCATTTACAAATCCCATCATTACCGAATGCGGAATTAATCTCACAAATTTTCCTAGTTTCAAGAAACCTGCTAACATTTGAATAACCCCCATTAAAATAACGGTTGCGAATAAATAGTACAAACCAAGATTTTCGCCTTCCGCTCCAAACGCATTTCCTTCAGCTACTAAACTAACCATAACAACGGCTAATGCTCCGGTAGCACCACTAATCATACCAGGTCGGCCTCCAAAAATAGAAGTAATAAAACCAATCATAAAAGCAGCATACAACCCAACTAATGGGTCTACACCTGCTACAAACGCAAAAGCAACAGCCTCTGGAACTAAAGCCAAGGCTACGGTAATTCCACTTAAAATATCGTTTTTTGCATTAGCTGCACGCTTTATTATAAATTCTGTCATGGTTTATTTTTAAAAGCTGCAAATTTACATTTATTATATGCAGGAGCAAGACGGATCACTTTTTTTATAATATTAATGAACTAAAACGTTTGAAAATAAAGAAAAAAATAAAAGATTTTGAAGTTAATATAACAAAGAAAGTCGCTGTTTTACAGCGACTTTCTTAAACAAGATATATCTTTCCTTTATTATTTCCTAACTATTATCTTTTCTGTAACCGTTCTATAATCTGATTTAAATTGGACTATATACATACCTGCATTTAAAACACTGGTATCAACCGTTTGTGTACCAAATTGAATATCTTGAGATGACCCAGAAATCATTCTACGCCCATTAATATCAATAACACTGTAAGTCATTACTTCATCATCAAATACTTCCATATCTACTTTTAAAGTATTTATAACAGGATTTGGGTAAAATTTAAACTGACCATTCGATGCAATGAAACTTTCTTTAAACGCTTGATAACTATCATAATTATTTACAAAACTATCTAAATCTATACCATTTAAACCTTTTCCTGTTATGTTAGATTTCCCGTTACTTCTATTTTTAAAGTATTTATTAAAAAAGTAACAGAACCATTTAGAACCTATAACCAAATTCACAGCTCCAGAAACATCAAGCGAAGCACATATATTATTGTTGGCAATTATATTAACAACATCAAAACCTGTAGTTTGCCCTGGAACTACCCCGCTTAAATCTAATGTAGTAGGATTATAAACTAAACTATGAATTCTATAAAACCCTTCATGATTTACTTCAAATTGTGGCATCGAAGAAACATTTAATATTGTTAATGAAAACGCTTCAGTAAGAACAAACAATTGCTGGTATCCGGCAGGAAGGGATGATGCCGCCCTAAATTTAGCCGAAATTACTGTTGTCCCATTATTTAAACAATTAATTGGGTTTTGAGAATACATGGAACCCGAAAAAGCATTACAAACTAAATCTTCGGTTACCGTGACAGGCGCTCCAGCCACATCTAAACTCGCACAAATGCTTCCGCCTCCCGCTAGTATCAAACCATAAACATCAAAACCTGTTGTTTGTCCTGGTAACACGATTCCTGTATCCAATGTGTCCGGGTTGAATACAATACTGTGTATCGTATAATTGCCTGCTTCTGTTACTTCAAAACTTGGTGTGCCTCCTAAGGCCTGAATCACTAAACCGTCTCCTTTAGTTAATACGTATGCATTTGTATATCCTGATGGTATATAAGGTGCATCTTTTACGCTCGCACTTATTGTCGCTTTACCATTTGTTAAGGTTACTGAATCTGAATCTGCCATTAAACTACCTGCATCTGCTGCACATTCCGTTACCATAACGGGTGCTCCAGCCACATCTAAACTCGCACAAATGCTTCCGCCTCCCGCTAGTATCAAACCATAAACATCAAAACCTGTTGTTTGACCTGG
>Ga0102814_10001421_pt1 | contig 16870 bp, 8 predicted proteins | sample ColrivemetaGS741_FD_79112 | JGI IMG/M metagenome (GOLD analysis project Ga0102814, IMG submission 79112) | Estuarine microbial communities from the Columbia River estuary - Flood tide ETM metaG S.741 | ecosystem: Environmental > Aquatic > Marine > Intertidal zone > Estuary | place: USA: Columbia... | reverse complement strand
TTTTGTAATCTATCTCTTAATGCTTCATTAGCATGTCTCATACCGAATCCAAACTCAGCGTTATCTTCGAATAATGAGTTAGCCCATGCAGGTCCACGTCCATTGTCTAATGTAGTATATGGAGTAGCTGGGAATGATGCACCATAGATTGATGAACAACCTGTTGCATTTGCAATTTGCATTCTTTCACCGAATAATTGAGTAACTAACTTAACGTAAGGAGTTTCCCCACATCCAGCACAAGCTCCACTAAATTCGAATAATGGTTTTGCGAATTGACTATTTTTAGCATTATTTTTACCAACTAAGTTATCTTTATAAGTAACTTCATTAAATAAGTATTCAGAATTATTAATTTCACCTTTTTCAATTTCATCTTGAATTGGGCTCATTGCTAATGCTTTAGTTTTAGCAGGACATACTTCAACACAAACACCACAACCAGTACAATCTAATGTGCTAATTTGTATTTTGTATTGTAATCCTTCTAACCCTTTACCAACAGCTTTTTTAGTTGTTAATCCTTCAGGTGCAGCAGCCATTTCTTCTTCAGTTAATAAGAATGGTCTAATTACAGCATGAGGACAAGCAAACGCACATTGGTTACATTGGATACAGTTATCTTCGATCCATTCAGGTACATAGTTTGCAATACCACGTTTTTCATAAGCAGTTCCACCATTAACCATTGTTCCATCTTCATAACCAGTGAATGCAGATACAGGTAAATCATATCCTTTAATTGCATTTACAGGATCAGCGATATTAGCAACGAAATCTGGTCTTGTAGTATCTACTATTACTTTAGCGTCTTCTAACTTAGCCCATTCAGGTTTAACTTCAAGCTCAATAAGTCCAGCTTTACCTGCATCAATTGCAGCCCAGTTTTTCTCAACGATTTCATGACCTTTACGACCATATGCTTTTTCAGCATATTTTTTCATTAATTTAACAGCTTTATCGTAAGGTAAGATTTGCTCATTTAATGCGAAGAATGCACTTTGCATGATTGTATTAATCATAATTCCCAGTCCAGCTTCTTCAGCTAACTTAACAGCGTTAATAACATAAAGTTTAGCTTTTTTCTCAGCAAGTAATCTTTTTACTTTGTTAGGAAGTAAAGCTTCAACTTCATTTTCAGGAACAACTGTATTTAATAAGAATGTTCCTCCTTCTCTTAATCCATCAACCATATCATATTGAGTTAAATATGAGTCTTTTGAACAAGATACGAAGTGAGGTTGTGATACTAAGTAAGTAGAGCGTATTGGAACTGATCCAAAACGTAAATGCATACGTGTAACTCCACCTGATTTTTTAGAATCATATGATGAATATGCTTGACCATAAAGATCTGTATTTTCACCGATGATTTTAATTGTATTTTTAGAAGCACCAACAGTACCATCAGAACCAAATCCGAAGAATAATAATTCAGTAGTTCCTTCTGGTTGAACATCGATTTCTTCATAATCTAATGATGTATGATTAACGTCATCGTTAATACCAATTGTAAATCCAGTTTTTTGAGCACCTTTCATATTATCGAAAACTGCTTTAATTTGACCTGGAGTTGTATCTTTAGAAGATAAACCATAACGTCCACCTAAAATAACAGGTGCGTTTTCTCTACCATAATAAGTTCCTTTAATATCTAAGAATAAAGGTTCTCCAATAGATCCAGATTCTTTTGTTCTATCTAATACAGTAATTTTCTTAACTGAAGCAGGCATAGCTTCAAGTAAGTATTCAATACTGAAAGGACGATATAAGTGAACTGTAATAAGTCCTACTTTTTCTCCTCTAGCATTTAAATAATCTACTGTTTCTTCTACTGCTTCTGTAACAGAACCCATAGCAATGATTACATCAGTTGCTTCTTTGTCACCATAAAATACGAATGGTGCATAATTACGTCCTGTAATTTTTGAAATATCTTTTAAGTATCCTGCAACAATTGCAGGTACTTCTGCATAATACTTGTCTTGAATTTCACGAGCTTGCATATAAACATCATCGTTTTGTGCAGCTCCTCTAGTTACTGGGTTTTCAGAATTTAATGCTCTTTTTCTGAATGTTCTAACAGCATCTCTATCTAATAATTTATCTAGATCAGCATAATCCATAACTTCAACTTTATTAACTTCATGAGAAGTTCTAAATCCATCGAAGAAATGTAAGAATGGAATTGAAGATTTAATTGCTGCTAAATGAGCAACTGCACCTAAGTCCATAGATTCTTGAACTGATCCACTTGATAAGATTGCAAATCCTGTTTGTCTTGCAGCCATAACATCTTGGTGATCCCCAAAGATTGATAAGGCTTGTACTGCGATTGAACGTGCAGCAACATGAATAACACCAGGTAATAATTCCCCAGCGATCTTGTACATGTTAGGTAATTTTAGTAATAACCCTTGTGATGCTGTGTAAGTTGTAGTAAGTGCACCGGCTTGTAAACTACCGTGTACTGTACCAGCAGCTCCAGCTTCTGATTGCATTTCAATAACTTTTACTGGCATACCAAATAAGTTTTTCTTACCTTGTGATGCCCATAAATCTGTGTATTCCGCCATTGGTGATGACGGTGTGATAGGATAAATTCCTGCTACTTCAGTAAACGCATAAGCAACGTGTGCTGCAGCCTGATTTCCATCCATCGATTGGAATACTTTTTTTGCCATAAAGCAACTACCTCCAAATTCTATTTTTTTATCATATAAATTTTGATAAGTCATACAAGTAGATTATAAATCATTTTATTTTTTTTTACAACTATCATCACTTAAATTTAAAATAAAGAAAACACTTACATTTCGCAATATAAGTGCATTCTTTCAAATAAGAATTTTAATTATAAATAATTACTGGTTTTCTAAGACAAGTTTTACAATTTTTCTAATTTCTCTTCGTTTATTGTTCCACCAGCTAGTACTCCATACTTTATAGACATTCCATCCTCTACTTTCTAAGAATGTTTGTCTATATATATCACGCTCAACAGCATCTTTAGACCCATAATACTTTGCTCCATCACATTCAATACCAAGAATATATTTGTTTCTTGTATTATCGTATATTGCTACATCAATATTAAAACTCCCAACTTTTATTTGATTTCTAACTTCATATCGCTCATCTAAGTTGGTTTTCAAACTGTTAAAGACCTCTGTTTCAAAAGGAGTATCAAAGTCATCTGAATAATCACTTGCTTTAATTTCAGATAATCCATCAAGAAATGCTTTAACGTCTTCTCCATTATGTATTCTTTCAGTATATTGTAGATATTTTTTAAAGAAATAGTTTCCCTTATTTTCATCATTAACATTTAAAACACTAGAATTAATAGATTTAACAATATATACTTTTTTCTTGGCTCTTGTAATAGCTACATTTAATCTGTTTTCTCCACCTGGTTGTGATAAAGAACCAAAGATGTTATTAAATTTACCTTTTCTGTTAAATGCATAGGCAACACTAAAGATAATAATGTCGCGCTCATCACCTTGCACATTTTCAATATTTTTAACAAACAATGATTCATCAGCAAACGTTTCTAAATTAACTCTTGATAACTCTTTGGTTAATTCTTTGTTAGTTTGACTTTCGTCTTCAAGTAAATCTTGAATGATATCCATTTGTTTACTATTAAACGTTATTACTCCTATTGTCTCATTGTTTTTTCTAGTTAATAATATTTCTTTAACTAACTCAACAACTTTTATTGCTTCATCACGGTTTTTATTATTCAACCATTTTCCTTCAACATCAATTACTTCAATTGGTTTCTTTTCCTCATTTATAACATTACTTGAGAATACAAGTTTAGAATCATAAAATGCTCTACTTGAGAATTCAATTAACTCTTTATGATCACTTCGGTAGTGATATCTTAAATCGACTGATTTGTATTTGTGTTTACAATAGTCTAGTAAGCTTTCTTCATCTAAAGCTGCGATTACATCAAAGCTATATTCTTCATCCCATAATTCGTCACCTTCAATAAACCTTTGGGAAAAGATTGATGATGGTTTTAATTGTTTAGAATCTCCAGCGACAATAATCGTTTTAGATCGATTAATAGAAGGAACAGCATGTTCTACAAACATCTGTGATGCTTCATCAAAGATAACCACATCAAATAAGTTTTTATCGTTTTTCAAAGTCGCAGAAACTGAACCTGGTGTCATTAAACATATTGGGAAAAGTTCTAATATTTCATGAGTAAATCTTTTTGTAGTAACAGCAATTGATTTTTTTCGTTTTAAATCTGATATTCTTCTTAGTTCGGCAATTGCTTTTGCAAACTCAACATTTGTTTGTCCTTTAACACTGATATCTCGTTTAAGATTGTTTTCAATACTTATTCTGCTCTTATGCATTTTATCATCAAGAGTTTTAATTGTGTTTTTATATTTTGAGTCAAAATCATCATAAAAATCAATTTCTGATTTTAATAAAGCAAACTCTTTTCTGACTAAATATTTTCCAAGTGCATGAATACTACCTTCTAATGTTTTTAATCCATCATTATGGATTGCTAATGCAAGGTCCATCATTATCTTACTATTTTTCATTACCGATTCTAGTGTGTCATCATTTAACTCTCCATGGTATTTATGAACAGCATTTAGTGTTGCTTTTAACTTCCCTAAATCAATAGTGAAAATACCTTCATTAAAGGCTTTAACTGTTAAATCATCGATTGATAAATCAGGGTTTCTTGAAATTAATTTTAAAATACTTTCATTTTCAGTTGTTAACCCATGAGTCATTACTGTCTCTGGTTTCATAAAAATAAATTCTTTTTCCAAATACAAATATACTTCTTTCTCTTTTTTATTCAAAGCATTTGTCGGTTTAAATGATTTTAAAAACGAAAGACTATATTTCCTTTTCTTTATTTGCTTAATAAAAACGACTTTGTCTTTAGTAGACAAATCTTTATAGTTGCTAATGAAGTTTATTGTTTCAGAATTTATACCTAAATAATCGTAAACAACATTATTGATTTCTTTTAGATGATTGAGATATCTCTTAGATGATCCTGAATCAATAAAGTTCTTTAAATCTTCTTTTAGTAAATCATACGTTTTCACTTCATTAAACCTACTATCTACAGTATCAACCAATAGATCAATGTTTAACCCCTTCATAATTACATAAAATAATAATTCTCTGGCTTCAATTGGATAATCTTTATACGTTAGTAGATACTTAGTATATAACTTAATATCATTAATTTTTAAAGATTGTGTCTTTGAAGAAAACTCAGTAAGTTCTGCGGCAGTTTTATTCAACCCTTTTTCAAAGATTGATTCAATTTTGCTTTGAAGTGAATCCATCACTTCTTTTTTTGTATTATTTTTTAATTTCTTATTAACTATTTTTTTAAGATTTTTGATTTCTTTTGTTGAAGATGAGCTGTATCTTACAATATCTTCATATGTGAAATTAGCATACTCTTTTTGGTATGCTGATTCTCTGTTTTCTAGTTTACTAAACAATGATTCAACTTCATTATCTATTTCTGTAAAAGGACGATAAGTATCTTTTGTCCCCTCGGTTTTGATTTGGTTAATAGCATTCTTTAATTGCTTATAAAAACTATCTTTATCAGAAACATGATTTCTAATGAGCAAAGCATTAGCTGATAAGTTACCAATTCGATTATAAACTACTTCTAGTGCAGCTAACTTTTCTGATACCACTAGTACCTTTTTACCTTTTTCGACATAGTTAGCAACAATGTTTGATAGCACTTGTGATTTTCCTGTGCCTGGTGGTCCTTCAATAACAAGGTTGTTTTTAAGTGCTTCTTTTACAACGTTTTTTTGGCTGTAATCAAGATGAGTAATGTATTTGATTTCACTTTCTTTTACTCGCTCTTCAGGTTTGTTAACAAATATTTCATCAAGGTTTTCAATTCCCTTAATGAAGGTTGTAATCGAATCGCTTTCTGTGAATTCACTATTCTCTAAATCAACTAAATCATCATAAATATTTTTGTCCGATATAGGGAACAACCCGATGATCAGATTATTTTTAGTAGCAAACTGATTATAATCAAAAATGTTTTCTTCCATAAATTCTTTTCTTGTTTTTGATTTAAAACTTGAAAGAGTTTTAGGTAATTTTTGATAACTGATTTTAAATTTGTCCAGTAAGTTATATGCTTCACTAATAAAATCTTTATCTTTTAAACTCCAGTCAAACATTTGATGAGTTAAATTGTTTTCGACGTGATATGTAATTAAAAAGACAGGGTTGATAATGCTTTCCCCTTCAACAATTTTAAATGATAATTTGTTTGTTACTTTTTTAAACTCTACTCTGTGTAGGATAAGTGGTGCTCTAAAATATTTACCAGTTTGGAATTTACCCTCAATAAAAGGATATCCAAGATATAAATCATTTTTACCAAAATCCTTCATCATCGTTGAAGCTCTATTTTCTAATGATTCGATTTTAGTAAAATTCTTGTTAATCATTCTAGTATAATGATCTATAAGTTCTAAGGCAAAATCATTTAAATCTCTTTGAAGTTTTGTTATTTGACTTTTAATATAGCTTTGTCTTGTTTTGTTTTCAAGATCATCTAATTCATCAAATTCAGTTTTTAGTAATGATAAAACTTTTGTCATTTCATCTAATTCCTGAAAATCCTTATTTGTGAAAATAGGAATATACTCTTTTACTTTTCTTTTGGAATACTCGTTATTTTCAAGCAATAATTTTTTAACTAGATTAAGATCTATTTTTTTCTTTTTAAAAACCAATTCTTCACCATTAAGGAGTTTAGGTAATATTTCATCTGATATCCCAAATTGCTCATTAAATTTGGTAATATCAATAGCACTTTTATCATCTAAAACACTTAAAAAGTAAGTTCTAGATCGTGGGCTTGTAGAAATAAACCTTTGTTTATAGCTGCTTAGAACTTTTCTGATATCTTTCATCAATTGTTAACTCCTTTCTGCCATTTGTTTTGATATTCTTCAATTTGAAGTGACATTTCATTATATTTTGTTTTGAACTTCAGTTTTTTATTATAATAATCAAATGAATATTGTTGTATTGAAATATGCCTAGAATTTATCGTTACACTTTTTAATGAGTGACAATTATGGAAAGTAAAATCACCGATAAATCTTGTTTCTAAGGGAATATTTATTCTTAAGAGATCTATACATCCTTGAAATGCATATCTATTAATTATTTTAACATCTTTAGGGATTGAAATCTCTTTTAATTTTATACATCCATCAAAGAAACTTGCAGGTATTGATTGGATTGTACTAGGCAAATCGATTTTTCTTAAACTGACGTCATTCATAAATATAGCATCACCATAGTTAGTTACTGAATTTGGTATGATAATTCTTCTAAGTTTATAACAATCAGAAAATGCGTATGAACCGATTGTATGAACCCCATATGCAATATTCACTTCTTCTAATACTTCACAACCAAAAAATGCATAATCACCAATTATTTCACAAGATAGTGGGATATCAACTTTTTTTATATCCAGATTGTTTCTAAAAGCATTATCATGAATCTCTTTAACACTATAAGGAATAACGATCGTTTCTTGATTTCCAGAGTATTTTAGTAATACCCCATTGTCTATTTTAAAACTATCTAATATATTCATTTAAATACCTCCTTTTTGAAGAGGTAACATTTCTTGATTTAAGCCTTCATATGATATTGATTTTCCAACTAAAAGTTCAAGAAATTCACATGAATCAAATTTCTTTTTACGTAATTCGCTATATTTATTAAGGTCTACTTTTATTAATGAATAACACTTCATATTAGGTAATTTTTCACCTTTAGTGCCCTTATAAATATTGATGTACAATGATTCAAATAATCTTGTATCATCTATCTCATAAAACAGCTTAATAAACGATAGTATATAGCTACATAAAGCAATATTTAAAGGTTTTTCATCAATGTACTTTTCTCGGCAAGTTAGACTTTTTTTGACTATATTTAATGATTCAATCTTAGGGTAGTCATCATAAATAGGGATTTGCAGATTAAGTACAATTGCTTTTGAATCAATATCTAAAAAGAAACTATGTTTTAAATTTTTGTACGATTCATGAATTATGATATTGTTTTTAAGGACATGTTTAAAATATTTGGCAACCAAAGTCTCTTTTTTCATGTTTAAATATCCTTCTTTTAAAGAAGAATATTTTTGTTCTAAACTGGTAATTTTCTCATTCATTTTACTAGAATCTGATAAGTCTTTATATTCTTTGATGTAATATTCTCGCTTTTTAATACTTTGTTGCGCTACTTTCTCATTAAAAGCTGTTAAATCATCTTCAAATATCTTTTGTTTCATTTTTGACAATTCTTTATATTTTTTTCTCGAATTAATGCTTTCCCTTATTTCATATTTAGAGTCATATATTGTTGGTTTTAATAATCTGGCTAAATATAGTTTCTCTGGTATAATTGATTCTTTGTTTATGTCATCCAAATCTCTTTCATATAATCCATTAAAGTCTCTTTCTATTAAGTCCTTATTATGAACTCTGCTCATAATTAAATAATACTTTTTAATCTGCTTCTCATAGTAATTTACCGCATGAATTAGCAAAAAGTGATCAATTGTTTTATGTACTAATTCCTCATATTTATCAAAGTCCTTATTCCTTATTTCAATACGGTTTCTTGGGTGTGCTAATTTTATGATAGACTCGTATGCTTTCACATTACCATTTTTATACATGTCTTTTGTAAAAGTTGCATTGATATCAGGTAATTTAATCTCATCAATGATTTTCTTTTTTTCAAGTCTATGAAGCATATTTAAAAGGTCTTTATAATCTATCATATTTACACCCCCAATCAATTTGTATTCTATTTTAATTCTAACATGATTATGTAGATATGTTGTGTATTTTTTGTGATTTAGACAAATAAAAAACTGTGTAAAAAACACAGTTTATTTTATTTCGTTTAAGAACTTTTCTGCTTTATCTAAATAAATGTTTGAGATAAACATAAAATCTACACCAAGGTCAACGCTTAATCCGATAAATTCTTTGTATAAAGCTACATTGTGCCACTGGAGACACTGGAAGGCACGATAAAAATATAATCGATTATATTCTTTTAATTCTGGGGTTCTCTTTAGATATACTGGCAATAATGCCAATGCATGATCGAAGTTATTATTCCCAAAACACGCAACATCATAAATAGGATCATTGTTTCCAGTAAATTCCCAGTCCATTAGTTTTAATGTTTTATCTGTTTTTAAGAAGTTTGATATTTGTGAATCACCATGGCATAAAGTATATCTGTTTGTATCAAGATACTCATCTGTTAAAGCCATAAATCTAGCTTTTAATTCTAGATATCTATCACTGTGAATATGATTATATTCTTTTGTATGATTTTCATATAATTTTAGTCTTGAAAGTGGTGCATAATCAAAATCAGATTTTAATCCTGAGTCATGGACTTTATGCAATACTTCAGCAGCTTCTTCTAAGTAATCTAGGGGATTTAACTCTGATAAAGGTTGCCCTTCAATATATTTAGCGATTTTATATCCACTTTCTAAATCTAATAATATTGTTTCATTGTTTAATTCCAGTTTAGTTACTAGATCAATATGGTGTTTTTCAATCGTTCTATCAACAAATTTTTCAGCTTTTTTACCAGGGATTCTAAACGTATATTTTTTTCCTTGTACTTCAATTAAATATGTGTAATTACTCATCCCACCCATTAATCTATTTACTACAGTTATGTCCTCATTTTTACAGTTAAAAAAGTCAGTACAAATTTCGCTAATTATTATTTCATTCGTCATAATAAACCTCCTACATTTCTATTATCTTTGTTGGAATATCTTGTGTTGCCACAACAATGTTGTATTTTGAAATATCGATTCCATAATCTTCAAATATCTCATTATATGTCTCTAAAACTTTTTGCTTCGTATTACATTCTCTTGATGGATGGATTAATACAATATTTTTTGTCTTATCTCCAACAAGTTTTGTCATATTATATGCTGAATCGTTATTTGACATGTGACCTTTCACTGAATCTATTCTTTGTTTTAAGTAGAAAGGTCTATTTGACGTGAACAAAAGAGTGACATCGTAGTTAGCCTCAAATATGTACGCGTCTGCATTTTCAAGAAAATCAAAGTCCTTGGCAGGCAAGTATCCTATATCAGTCACAAAGACGATTTTTTTACCCTCTGCTTTGATTATGAAACCAACAGCATCACTTGCATCGTGAGAAACGCTAAAAGGTTCGATTTCAAAGTCTCCTAATATGAAACTTTCAAACGGGTTTATAAATGATAATTTATCAACACTTAGATTGTCTTTTGTTTTGAAGTACATATTATTATAAGTATCTTCTGTCAAATAGCATGTTGTATCAATGTTTTTTGTTGTTATGTTAAGACCGTTTATATGATCATGATGTTCGTGAGTTATCAAGATACCATTTAATCCAGAAAGGTCTAATTCTTGCGTTTGTAATCTATTCTTTAACTGTTTAAAAGATATACCACAATCTATTAAAATCTTTGTGTTTCCTGATTCAATATAAGTTGCGTTTCCTTTAGAACCACTGGCTAAAACAGTAAATTTCATATTATCACTCCAATACACTAAATTATTATACTATATATTTGTAATAATTCAACATATGTGATGTAGGATATTATTGATATTTTGTAACTTGAATTTTTGGTTAATTGTTTGCTGTTTTTTGTTGTGTTATTATCCTATTAATGATATTATATATATTGCGTAAATATTTAAGGAGTGATAGCATGGATAAAAAGCAATTAACAAGAGCGGGAATCATTATAGGAATCTTTGTAGCAATCTTAGCATTGGCTTATGGATGTTCTGTTCAACAAGCAAATAAGGTAAAAACACCAAGTATTAGTAACCCGAACGAAGTGTTCGCAACGATTGATGGTTATGAGATAACTAATCAAATGTTATGGAATGAAATGAAAGGTTCTGAAGGTTATGCATACTTAATTAATTATATTGACAATTTAGGGCTTCAAAGCTTTATTAGTCAAGTAACTGATGCAGAAGTAGCTGAAGAAATTGAATTCATCATCTACGGAACTAAAGATGCAGATCAAATTGCAGAAGTGCAAGCTGATGCTGAATTAAACCAAGAATTTATCGACGTATTTGAAAATAGATTTAAAGCTAGTGGATTTGATCCAGATAGCGATGAAGATAGAAGAGCTTACGTTGAAGAAGGAATTGCAAAATTCGCATTTGTAAAAGATTATTTATTAAATGCAAGTGATGAAGATGAGTATGCTATTAGTGATGCTGATATACTGGCATATTATAATCAATCGTCTTATGAAGATGCTTGTGTTGTCCCAGTAAGATTTAACAGTCAAACTGAAGGAGAAAACATTTTAATTAGTTTTGACTTAGTACCTAACTTTGAAGGAACGTTAGCAACTTACCTACCAGGTGACTTAGCTACTGCCCTTGAAGATGCTGGAGAAGATGGAATTACTTACATCTCAGCAGAAACAGCGTTAGAGGGAGAAATCCCTAATGTACAAGAATTAACTTATGAAGAGTTGTTTGATACATACATCAAACTTTACAACTATACTAATCCTTGGTTAACACCAATTCCTGAAAGAGTTGAGGATGGTGGAGTAGTTATTGAAGAAGGAATTAGTGAAAGTACATATTGTCAAGATTATGCAGAAACTGCAATCTATAACTACAGTGAAATGACTGATGGATATAGTATTGGAACTCCTACATTTGACTTAGCTGTATATACATTTACTACATTAAACTTCGAATTAGAAGCAGCACCTAAATTTTCTGATGATTTAGAAACATTTGGTGGAAATAAAATGATGGTTTATAAAGTTTCTCAAGATTTAACTCAACCATATTCAGAATTAACAGATCTTGAAAAAGAAGTGTTAAAAGAAAAAATGGTAGATTCTCAATTAAGTAGTGGAATCATTACTACTATATTAGAAATCTTAAGAAGTGAAGATCTAGAAATATATGATCCTCAAATGGTTTTATTACAAGAATTAGATAACGGAGATTTATATGATAATAACGGAAGTAAAACTTTAGTCGCTAAATACGGTGACTTAGATATTACTGCTGATACATTATTTGGTTATATGAAAGAAAAAGCTGGTATGTATTATGCTCTTGAGTTAGCAAAAAGACATACATTGGTTTATTCAGATTTATATACTGAAGAATATGGTAAAAGTCATAATTATTTAGAAAGTAAAAATGCTGGTTTAGTTAGATTCCAAGAAACTATTGCTATCTACAAAACACAGTATAATGGTGGAGCATTTATTGCAAATGGAATCGATCCAAGTGAAGTTAGCTGGAGTGAATTCTTATATGCAGCATTTGGAGATACTACTGAAAATGGTGTAATTGAAAACATCTTTGTATATCCATCATTAATTATGCCTTATGTATATGAAAACTTAATTAGTTACGAATCTTCTTCTGCTTACATCCAAGATCAATTCGATAACTATTACAGTATGGATGCAACACACCTTTTAATCTTTACAGATTTTGATGGTGACTTTGCAGCTGATGATTTTAGTGATTTAGTTGATGGATTTACTCCAGAAGAATTGCTTGAATTTAACGCTTTAAAAACTGTGTTTGAAGATACAATTACTGAAAAATTAGATGCGGATATGACATTTGCTGAAATAGTTGAAGAGTTCAATGACTCATTAGTTACTGATGTTGAAAATGACTTTGCTGCTTTAAAAGCTTATGGTTTCAGAATGAAAACTGAAGCATTACCTGCAATCAACTATAATACTACTTCCGCTTTAGATGAAGACTTCCTTAGTACTCTTCTTGATTTATATGAAGAATATAAATTACCTGGAAACGTTGATGCTGAATTCTTACTAGATTCATCAATTACTACTTCTGATTTTGGTATCCATAAAATCAGAATAACTAAAGGTGAAGCATTCGATAGACCATCAGCAATGTTTGCTGAAGCTGATACTGCTAACCCAGTTTATTCAGTTGGTTCAGAAAATGAAAATGATCTTCCTACACAAGCTCAAGTTGAATTATATATTGAACTTCAATATGCTACATTAAGACAAACTGAAACTGACATTACATTACCACAAGAAGTAATCGATGCTATTGATTACTACTACGGTCCAATCTTAAGTGCTTCATTCTACATTGATCAACAATCAATGGGATCTGCTGGATTTAACATTGCGTTAATGGAAGATTTACTTACAAACAGTAAAATTAGTTTTACTACTGATAACGCTAAAATGTTAGCTCAATTAGAAGGTATTTTAGAAGCTACATACTATAGTACTTTCCCAGAGTTATACGTTAAACTTAGTGATTTAAACTAATATAAAACAAAATAAAAAGTCCTGATTATTATTCAGGACTTTTTTTTATAGTTTAGATTTGTAATATCTTTCACGATCTAGAACACCTATTGACTGTGTAAATTCACCTTTTTCAACAGTATCTAACTGCTCACTTAATACAGTTAATTTTGAATCAATATTATCAATAAAATGTAATATCAATGCTTCTGGAATATTTGGTTTCTTTGGTGAACCATAGTTTCCATAATAGTGATGAGTTAAAACCATATGTTCTAATAATAATACTTCCTCAGTTCCAAGGTACCCTAGTTTATGAGCAGTTAATTCAATTGCTTTAACACTCATAGTGATGTGTCCAAGTAACTTTCCTTCTTTTGTATATTCAGGTCCAGCATAATTAGATAATTCAACTACTTTACAGATATCATGTAATAAAACACCTGCGACAAGAAGATCTAAATTAAGGAATGGGTAAACATTAATGAACCCATCAATTAATTTCATCATTGTTGATGTATGATAACTAAGTCCACTTATATAAGCATGATGAAATTTTGTAGCTGCTGGATAAAGGTAAAAATTAGTTTTATTCTCATTATAAATATCGAATACAATATCTTTTATGATTTTGTTTTCGATTTTATTTAAGTAGCTCTCAATAGTTTCTTTTACTTCAGAAACTTCTATTGGTGCATACTCATAAAACTTACTCATTAACTCACCTTTTCTCTCAATTGTGATATCACAATCATCAATCATCGAATGGTTAACAACTAGTTGCTGCATTTTTTCTTTGAATTCAATTTCTGTAGTTTCGAACTCGTATACAGAATTAACATCTACTTTTTCTTCTTTATTAATTCTAATTGTTACTCTTTCTCCATCTTCTTTGTAAACACTTAACGTAAATGTATCATAACTTGTTTCATTTACTGTATCCACTTTTGCGAAGAATTTAATTGTTTCCATATTAACACCTATTTTCTTTTTAATATATATGTTGTTACATCGTTTATTTTTAACTTTGTTATAACTCTTCTACTTCTAGTATTCCCATCAAAAATCAATGAGTACTTATCATCAAATTCAATTTCTTCTTCAATAAATGAATTTTTGAAGATAACGATTAAATCTGTTTCTTGGTCTTTCAATTTGTAAATTATTGTTCCATTGTCATTTATTCTAACATCAATACACTCTTTTATTTGAGATGGTGCTGATAATCTGAATAAATCATATTTTTTTCTAATGCGGATTAATTCTTTTACAAAGTCGATATGTTCTTTGTTTTCATCTAGTAAATTCCAGTTAATCTCATTAATAGAATCTGGAGATTTATATGAATTTTCAACACCTTTTTTAGTTCTAAAGAATTCTTGTCCAGCATGGATAAAAGGTACTCCTTGAGCTAATATTACAAATGCAGTTGCAAGTCTTTGACGTTTTTTAACTTCTTCAACAGTAGCATCTCCTAAAGCAATTGATGCTTTATCAAAGAAAGTATTATTATCATGACATTCAACATAGTTAATTGATTGCGATGCATACCTAAATAGAAATTTATTTAATGTGCTACCAAGTAATAAGTTTTTAATGTCATCAAGATGTGCATTACTACCAAGTGCATATCCTTTTTGTTTTACATCAAATGTTGCTCCTTTTATTGTTTCTCTTAACTTATCATTAAAATGTCCAATATTAAATAAAAGGTGACGATTATACATGTGTGCCGTTCGATCATAACCAATTTCAGTTGGCATTCTCCAGCCCTCACCATATACAATAATATCTTTTCTATATCTATCTAATTTTTGTCTCAAAGTGTTCATTGTTTTAATGTCAATTAATCCCATTAAATCAAATCTAAATCCATCAATTTTAAACTCTTTTGCCCAGTACATAACAGAATCAATAACGAATTTTCTAATCATTTTACGTTCTGTGGCTAAATCAGAATCACAACCACTTGAATTTGTCATATGTCCTTGGCTATCAAAACGATACCCATAACCAGGAATAATCTTTTCAAATGGAAATACTTTTGTATCGTAAACGTGATTAAATACAACATCCATAACAACACGAATATTGTTTTTATGTAAGTTATCAACAAGCTCTTTTAACTCATTTATTCTTTTGTAAGGATCATTAGGGTCTGTGCTAAACCAACCTTCTGGTACATTAAATTGTTCTGGATTGTATCCCCAGTTATATAGTTTATCCTTGTTTAACTCGTCAACTCCACCAAAGTCGTAAATTGGTAATAATTGAACATGTGTAACACCTAAATCTTTGATGTGATCGATTCCCGCAGGAGTTCCTGTTTTTGTTTTTAAGTTTTCTTCAGTGAAACTTTTAAATAATCCAGGGTAAGTAGCATCAATTGAGTTACTTATTGTGAAATCTCGAACATGAGTTTCATAAATGATTGCATCATTGATGTTTGCTGTAAATTTTGGTCTTGGTGTATTCATCTTATAAAAGTTTGAAGTATCAATTACAAAACTATATTCAGCATTGGCACTACTACTTTTTGCGTATGGATCTGTTAGAAAATGTTCTTTCCCATTAACATATGAAATATAACGATATCTATACCCCTCATAATTACCTCTAACACGTAAATACCAAACACCTTGGTTATCGTATTCCATATTAATTATTTCAACTTCGTTTTCTTTACTAGTTAGTTCTAACTTCATGTATTTTGCAACAGGGCTCCATACTTTGAATTTAGTTCTATCTCTTCTAAATGATGAACCTAAATCCGATTGTTCATAATAATAGATATCATCAAACAATTCTGTTCTTACGATTTTACCAGTGAATAATTCACTAGTTTCATCGTTTTCATCATATATAAAATACATTTGATTAAGTAAAATATACCCATCAAACCTGCATGTATACTTTCTTTCTTGTCCTAAGACTTCTGTGGAAATGATTTCTAAATCAATCTCTTCATCATTACCAACTACTTTGAAAAAAGCAGCTAAATCTTCACGATATTTAAATGGCACTATAATTGTTATCAGGTTAAAATCATCTAAATATGAATAGTATTTACTCATTGTTATCTCCCATCTCTATTACAAGTTCATCAACTTTTTTTAGTGCGTATTCTTTTAGTATCTCATAATCATTAGGTAAATAACCCATAATCACATTATATTTAAGGTCATCAACAATTCTCCCAATCCAGCTCTTCTTACGTAATTCAGTAAGCCATAGAATGTCTTGTCCTTTAAATTTCAAATCACATACGTCATGTATTGGTAACTCATCATAAATCTTTCTTATTAGTGCTTCTTGATCTTTATATCCAAACACTTTGTTGATTTTATTAGCGAGTAAACATAAATCCGATTTATTCACATACACAATAAACTTATTAAAGATATCTTCTTTCGTTACTTCATGTAAAATTAGTATCTTTTCAATTATATTATTTTCTTT
>Ga0102814_10001418_pt1 | contig 16871 bp, 8 predicted proteins | sample ColrivemetaGS741_FD_79112 | JGI IMG/M metagenome (GOLD analysis project Ga0102814, IMG submission 79112) | Estuarine microbial communities from the Columbia River estuary - Flood tide ETM metaG S.741 | ecosystem: Environmental > Aquatic > Marine > Intertidal zone > Estuary | place: USA: Columbia... | reverse complement strand
ATAACATTTTTACCTTGTTTATGCCCACCAGTTATATTACCCCAACCAGCACCAGCACCATAGCCAAAATTTGATGTGCCTGAATTTCCAGCAGAAAAAACGTGCATTAATGCGCGGTTTTGACGAATGTCTTTGTCCATTTCACGGCAAAGCGAAGTGTAGCCTGCATTGTTGCCGTTGCTGTAAGAAGATTGGGTAATGCGCACGCCCATGTTAGAGTACATTGTATCAGCTCCTTGCAGGTAAATACCATTGCTATTACTGTAACTGAAATAAGCAATTTCTGCACCTGGCGACATTCCACGACCTCTTGGGTCTAGATTTCCAGCGCCAAAAACGGTGCCTGCAACGTGGTCTCCATGATTGCCACCGCTTGCACCAGCGTAAGATGTTAATCTTCCTGTATAATCAATATGTGGCCCTATGTCGCCATCATCGCCATGCGCCACAAGTATGCCCGTGCCATCATAGTTTAAGCCCCCAGCATAATTGCCTTGCAGCACATTTGTTCTGTGGTTTGTTCTTGCTCTAAAGTTTTCTGGTTCTGCGGGTTGATCGCTTTCTTGGATGTAATAAAACAAAGGGTGAGCAGAAAGCAAATCTAGTTTTTGAGTGCTAATTGTAATATTTACAAACCCATCATCTCCATTATAATTAAAAGTCGCCCCAAGTGCTTCTAGCGCTTGGCTCACTTCGCGTTTAGCTAAATTCGGATAATAACCGAGCACGAGGGCAGCATTTCCATTGCCGTCAACGCTCCAAAAAGGAATCTCGCCAGCACTTAGATTTTTGCTAAACTTCATTTCTTTTTGAACAAGGGCAATGCTTCTAACATTAAACTGCGAAATCTTAGTGGCATCAATATCTTCTGGAATTGCAACCAAAAAGGCGTTTTTTGGCAGGTAGTCAAAAAAGATGATGCCCAAGTTTTGCATTTCAATTTTACGTGCTTGACTTGGTACTGCATAAAACTGCATAATGCGGTAATAATAGCCGTTTACGGAAGCTCCTGTTATATTTTGAGAGATTTCGCCCTCTGCTAAATGGTACTTGCCTGACTTTAATAACAAGGTGTAATCAGATGACGAAAACCCCGAAAGGACAATGAGTGAAATGAAAACCAACATTACTCGTGTAGAAAATAAACGCATGAATATCTTTTTAAAGTTTGTGTTACTTTATTTATAGCCGCTAAATTTCTAGCTTTTTTCTGCTCAAAATACAAAGCGGGTCATTATTTATATGAACCATTAAGTCAAAGAATTGTTGTCGAAATAACCACATTGGTTCTTTGCCAATATTCTTTTGGCATATTTGTTTCCTATAAAACAATTCTATTTTCATGTATAAAATTATCACTGCTGCCTTGTTTTTTCTCACTGCTGTGTTCGTAAAAGCCCAGCCTTCATCAGTCATCTTAGACCAAATGCAGCAATTCAATACGTTTACCACCGTGCTCTATTTGGCCGCGCATCCTGATGATGAAAATACACGCGTAATCTCCTGGCTTGTAAACGGTGAGCATGCAAGAACTGGCTACCTTTCGTTAACGCGAGGTGATGGCGGACAGAATTTGATTGGAAAAGAATTTAGCGAAGAACTGGGAATTTTAAGAACTCGAGAATTATTAGCAGCCCGAAGCATTGATGGAGGCGAGCAGTTTTTTAGTCGAGCGGTTGATTTTGGCTATTCGCGCAATGCCGAAGAAACACTTGAAAAATGGGATGAAGAAAAGATTTTGGCGGATGTAGTTTGGGTGATTAGAAAATTTAAGCCGCAATTAATAATAACGCGTTTTCCGCCAGACGAGCGCGCAGGGCATGGCCACCACACAGCTAGCGCCATGTTGGCCATAAAGGCTTTTGATGCCGCAGCTGATCCGTCAAAATTTCCAGAGCAATTAACATTTGTTGAACCATGGCAGGTGCAAAGTGTTTATTGGAATGGCAGCACATGGTGGGATAAAACCCTGGAATCTGATATGCAAACAGACAGCGCCATTTGGCGTGCCGACATTGGCGGATACAATCCTTTAACTGGAAAAAGCCATAACGAACTGGGTAGTTTGGCGCGCAGCCAACACAAATGCCAAGGTTTCGGTGTTGATATTCAGCGAGGAGAAACTTTCGAATATTTTCGCCCACTTGTTGGAAAAGCCCTTTATAAAGGAATTGAAAGCATTGATAAGCCAGATTGGAAAACGCTAGGAGTGCCACAAATAGAAAAAATGCTGGCGAATGTTCAAGCCAATTTCAACCCAAATCAACCTGAAAAAAGTTTGCCTGCACTGGCAGAAATCTATAATGAGCTTAGCAAAATAAAAGATGCCTATTGGCGTGAGCAAAAACAGGCACAGTGCAGGCAAATGTTGGTCGATTGTGCAGGATTATACGTTGAAGCAACCACAGAAAAATTTGCTTTTCAAGCGAATGAAGTTGCCAAAATCAACGTGAATATTCTAAGCCGCTTGGTCGAAAATATTAGTATTGATGGACTAAGTTGTGGCAAAGCCGCCATCATGTTTAAAAAAGCATCTCCGCTACCGCTAAACCAATTTGCAACATTTGAGTTGGAAGTAGAATTGCCGGCAAAAACCAGCAATCCGTATTGGTTGGAATTTCCGCATAAAAACTTGTATACCGTTGTATCTCAAGAGCTCATTGGTAAACCTGAAAATGATGCCTTGCTGCATGTGAATACTAATTTATTGGTGAATGATTTTTCAATTCCCATCGAAATTCCTGTACGCTATAAATGGCAAGATAGAGTGGAAGGTGAGCAGCAGCGCGAAATTGTGGTTGTGCCGCCCATGTGCATCAATTTTAGCCAACCCATGAGTTTGAATTTAAATGGTGAGCCGGTAGAGTTGAACGCAACAATAAAATGGTTTGAGGGCGACAAAGATGTTGCTGTTCAATTTTCTGCCGAGGGCTGGAAAATCGAACTGCTGTCGTATGAAATGCTAGAAAACAAAGTCAATTTTCAAGCAAAAGGTGCTGGTAAGGAAGAACAGCTTCGCTTTAAACTAACGCCTTTAAATGGCGCTAAACAAGGTGCGTTACAAGCTGTTTTCAGCGATGGAACTCATGTAAGAGAATACCATGAAATAGCCTATTCTCACATCCCAACGCAAGTTTATATGCCAGCTGCAATCGTTCAGCTTACAAACCTAGAGGTTAAAACAATCGGCACTAAAGTTGGCTACATTCAAGGCGCTGGCGATCGTGTTGATGAGGCAATTGCCCAAATGGGATACGCAGTTGAGTTTTTAGATGAGACAAATATTTATTCAGCTGATTTGACGCAATTCCAGGCCATTGTGATAGGCATCCGCGCATATAATACACTTTCTTGGCTGCCTAACTTTAATGACCAACTTTTACAATACGTTGCCAATGGTGGAAATGTAATTGTGCAATACAATACCGCGGGTCGCTTTAGCCCAGAGAGTTTTGTAAAAGGGCCTTTTCCTTTCGAAATTGGTAGAGGCCGCGTTACGGAAGAAGATGCTGCTGTTGAAATTTTGCTGAGCAAGAATTCTGTGCTCAATGCCCCAAATAAAATTACAGAGCAAGACTTTGAAGGTTGGGTACAAGAGCGCGGTTTGTATTTTGCGCAAACGTGGGATGAGAACTATGAGGCACCACTTGCTTGGCATGATAAAGACCAAGAGATAGAAAAAGGTGCTTTGATTATTGCGAATTACGGGAAAGGTGCATACATCTATACAGGAATTTCGTTCTTTAGGCAAGTGCCCGTTGGGGTGCCCGGTGCATACCGTTTGCTTGCCAATTTAATTAGCTATCAAAATAGAAAAAGATAAAAAATATAGTATGAAAAAAGTTCTCTTTAACTCTTGGCCACAGATTTACACGGCCGTTTTTGTAGCGCTACTTATAGAAATAGCATTGTTTTACTTCATTACAAAAGCCTATAACTAATGGGCATTATTGATTGGATTGTCCTTTTCGGAACCTTGCTTTCAATCGTTCTCTATGGTTCATGGAAAACGCGAAATTCACAGAGTTTAGAAGGTTTTTTAAAAGGCGATAATCAATCAAACTGGTACACCATTGGCTTGTCAATTATGGCAACGCAAGCCAGTGCTATTACTTTCTTATCTACACCCGGCCAAGCTTACGAAGACGGAATGGGCTTCATTCAGTTTTATTTTGGTTTGCCCTTGGCCATGATTATTATTTCGGCCGTTTTTATTCCAATCTACTACAAACTCAATGTTTATACAGCCTACGAATATTTAGAGAAACGTTTTGACATCCGCTTGCGTTTACTCACGTCTTTCCTATTTATGGTTTCTAGAGGTTTAGCAGCGGGCATTACCATCTATGCACCTGCAATTATTTTATCGGCACTTTTAGGTTGGAATCTGGGTTTTACCAATATTCTAATAGGTGTTTTAGTAATTGTTTACACTGTTAGCGGTGGCACGCGTGCCGTAAGCCTCACCCAAAAATGGCAGATGGGCGTTATTTTATTAGGAATGGTTGTGGCCTTTGCCCTTACCATTTACAATTTGCCCAATTCGGTAGATTTTACAACAGCCATTGATATTGCCGGAAATTTGGGTAAAATGAATTTAATAGACACGTCTTTTGATCCTCAAAGCAGGTATACACTTTGGAGTGGATTAACTGGTGGATTGTTTTTATCGCTGAGCTATTTTGGAACAGATCAAAGTCAAGTGCAACGCTATTTAGGTGGTGTTAGTATTAAAGAAAGCCGCCTTGGATTAATGTTTAACGGACTTTTAAAAGTGCCTATGCAGTTTTTTATTCTGCTAACTGGCGTTATGGTATTCGTGTTTTTCTTGTTTCATCAGCCCCCCGCATTTTTTAATCAACCCGGCATGGATACAGCTTTGGAAACCAACTATGCTGAAGAAATTAGAGGATTAGAGGCGGAGCACAATGCCATCTTTAACCTAAAACGCGAAGCACTTTTAAGTTATTCTGAAAACCCATCACAAAACCAACATGAGCTTGAAACTGCGCGCCTTCTGCAACACGACCAAGACGAAGTAAGAAACAAACTCAAGGCTACAATTAGTCAAGCAGCGCCTGAGGTAGAAACAAAAGACTCGGATTACATTTTTTTAACCTACATCCTCAATTTTTTGCCGGCTGGCATCATCGGACTGCTTTTGGCGGTAATTTTTAGTGCGGCCATGAGCAGCACTGCCAGCGAGATTAACGCCTTGGCATCTACCACCGTTGTAGATTTTTACAAACGCATTTTTAAGCCCGATGGCGATGATAAACACTACGTTGTTGTTTCTAAATTGTTAACTGTTGCCTGGGGGTTAAGTGCTATTGGCGTAGCACTTTCTGCGCGATTGGTAGATAATTTAATTCAGCTCGTAAACATTCTAGGAAGCCTTTTTTACGGCACCATCCTGGGCGTCTTTTTGGTGGCATTCTTCTTGAAAAAAGTAGGAGCAAAATCTGTTTTTATTGCTGCAATTTTAGCCGAACTTTCTGTGCTGGCTTGCCATATTTTAAATGTTTCTGGTATTCTAGAAATTGGCTATTTATGGTATAACGTTATTGGTTGCGGCTTGGTAATGCTTTTAGCGATGATGATTGAACTAATGCAGAAGGATAATTCTGCGGCCATATAATTTTTCATCACGAATCGAGTTTCGTTGGTTTTGTGCAGGGCATAGAATGGCCTATTTATTTTTGTATTTTCATCCTGAGCCGTTTATACAGGAAAAACCTAAATTTTTACCATGCCAGAAGCCATAAAAAAAAGACGCAATTTTTATTTGATTGGAGCCATTTTGGCCGTCATATTTTTATTTAGCTACTACTTTTTAGCCTACATACCCGAGCGCGAAGCGGAGATGAATGCACGTGGCATCCGCGTTATGAACCGGATGATAAATAACATCCATGAGCGTGAAGAGCATTACCAAATCTCAATGGAAATGTTTGAATGCGATTATGAGGTAGGGCAGATTCTAGCCATCCAGAATGAAAGCGACCTGATTGATGCCGCAATTAAGTCGGATTGTTTTTTGAAAAGTGCAGGAATTGATGGAGATAAACTAGCGCTTCAGCAAGAGATTAAGACGCTGAAAGAAAACGTTAAGAAATCTGGAAAGAACATTTGGGCAAGAACCACAGCCTTATATACATTAAAATCAAAGCAAACAGAAATTCTTACTAAAATAGAGAAAGAGCTAAAGCTAGACCCACGCGTTAAGCTCTCTACCTATGCTCACCGGAATGATTTTATTGTTTACCGCGCCATGCATCAAGGTAAAAAGAGCAGAGCTTCGATTCTTAATAATGCTCCAGACAGCACTCAAATTTTAGGAATAAACGCTAACAGTTTTCTAAAAGAGGTAAAGCGCTTTCAATACTTTGAAGACATTATTCTAACAAACCCGGCCAATGGCGAAGTGATTGACAGTAGCAAATTTAACCTGCGCTACTTCAGCTATCAGCCAAAAAACAAATTGGCTGTTCAGGAAGATGTAATTCCCGATGGAAATGAAGGAGCCAATGATTTTGTAGCGGTTGATGATAGCGGATATTTTCGAATTGCCAGCGTTGATATTGTTGAGCGAAAACTATCAAATGAAGACTACTTCAGCTTTACGTCACGTGTGCAAATTGATGGCAATGAATACTATTTAACGGGCTTAATTAGTAACGACAAGTACAATGCTGAGGTACGTGCCGTGTCTATTTGGGTCATTATGATTTCCATTGTTTTTCTGATTTTTTTAGTGTTGGCATTGCCCGTGGCAAAACCATTTATACTTTCCAAAAAGGAGCGTCTTCAAGGCATAGATGTAACTACGGCATCGCTTGGGCTCGTGTTCGGAATGGCAGCTTTTACACTTTTTATTGTTGGTATTCACACCTTCAGCGTAAAAGAAATGGATTTGGTAGACTTGAAATTAGACCAGTATACAAACACGCTTTCAAATCAATTTGAAGATGAAGTCTCTACTAAAATCATTCTCTTAAATAAACTTGCGCATAGGTATTCGAATACTACCAAGTATGTAGATAGCCTAAACAAATATTTGGAAGATCAAAACATGCGTTTTTTACGCATTAACGAAAAAGGAAGCGCGTTTTACTTTAAGCTAGCACCTGTAGAAGACGCCCAAGACAGAGCTTCTGTTGTTGTGCTATCTAATGAGATAGACTTATCGCACAGAAATTATTTTAAAGTTTATAAGGCTCAAAATGCAAAAGGCGTTTGGAAGTACAACGGGAGCACTTCAAAGAAAATTCCAAAGCAAAACTATTTTGTAGAATCTATTTTTAGCCTTTCTACTGGAAAATATGAAACTGTAGTAGCGGTTGAATCAAAAGACACATTTCCTTTGCTTGCTTCTGTTTCTCAATTTCAGTCTATTAATAATGTTTTTTTAGAACCCAATTACAGTTTTTGCATCATCGATAAAGAAGGTGTTATTCATTACCATTCAGATCAAGCTAAAATTCATAATGAAGATTTTCTACAAGAAACTTCGCTCAATGATCACGTTCGGGGCTATCTAAAAAACCACAGCTCGGCCCATCTTTCACTTAATTATTCGCTAAACGATTACAGGGCAAAAATTAGCCCGCTTGCAAACACACCTTGGCATCTAGTAACATTCTACGATATAAAAAAGAGTCGATTAACGGTTACATCAAGCATGGCGGTCACTTTTGAAATATTGCTTGCTCTGCTGCTTTATATGATGAGCATTCACTTGCTTTTTTCTAGCCTTCACAAACGGAAGGTGCGTAAAGGTCAACCCACCTACGCGTATTTGTTTTTGAACCCAATTAGCAATACCAGCAAAAATTATTGGTGGCTTTCCGCTGTAAATGCAGCGCTAATTCTTTTCCTCTACACTTTTTATCGATATAACGCTTTAGACGTGCTTTTAAACTTAACCATGTTTTTGGCTGTGCTCTCGTTTGGCCTATTGTTTAATTATAGTATTCTGTCGCAATCTTTCAATAATTTGGAAGATGACCAAGTGGTATTGCCACCGGCTCAGTCTAAATTGTTTGAGTTTAGCTTATTGGCACTAACCATTATTTGGATGAGTGCAACAGCATTTTTAATAGTTGATCTCAGTGGTTGGTCATTCATCTTGGTGCTATGTGCAGGAATTGGCCTCTATATCTATCATGCCTTTGGGAAAGGAAAAATTCCTAGAACTTCAGGAGAATCAACAAAAACGAGCGGATTCAATGCATTTTATGTTCATACCTTTTCTTGGGTATTTATGTTGAGTGTGGTGCCGGCCTTGTTGTTTTTTAAACCAGCTTTTAATCAGCAAAATGTAAAACGTACATTAAATAACCTTCAAGACGAACATACAATCTTGCATGAAAGAGGGGAGTTTAAAAATCTAAAGAAGGTTGATATATATAATTCCAGTGACGCCAAAAACGTGTCTTCAGAAAAAGGCTCGTTGACAACGAATCGTTTTTCACGAAAATTCATAGAGCTCATAAGCCCCTATTTTAATGAAGATGGGCGCGATTTAAAAGGGCAATATGCAAATGAGTTATTGGACTTAGATATAAAACTAAAGTCACAAAAGAGCGAGTTTAGATCCTTTTTTGAGGTGTCTGCATCGCCAAGAAATGCGTTTAAAAATGAAATTGAGTTAAGACCAAGCACAACCTCGGCTTTTGATTTGCCCAACATTTTTGCCAATTTAAATACCCTCTATGCTTTCATTTTTTGGTTGATAATTCTCGGTGCCGCAATTGCATTATTTGGTGTGATAAAGCAGTTAAGCAATAAGTTTTTCTACCTCGCAGTTTTGCAAAAAGTGAATGCTTTTGAACCGAAAGAATGCCATGTAGCGTTAGACGATAATGATGTGGAAAAGGCACTGCCTAAAGATGAAGAGGAGCAACAATACATCATGTTGGTGGGGCCGCCCTACGCTGGCAGAAATGCATATGCCAAGAGCATGATTAAAAACGTAGACAAAATTCGATACCTCGATTTTTTAAACAATATTGAACTAGAAATTAAGAAAGTGCTTCCTAAAACAGACGATGGTAATGGCAAAGTCGACAAGCCGGAAGCAACTTTTTTAGATAGTCCTATTATCATCAATAATTTTGATTACCGCATTTTTGATTTTGAACACAACATTTACAAGTTAGAATTATTGGAAGAGGTTGTACGTTATCGAAACGAAAATCAGGTAGACGAAAAGCTCATAATTATATCCAGTTTTAGCACTTCCCAGTTGATTGATATTTACAATGAAAAGATAAAGAGCATTGCCAGCACTAATCCAGAAGAAGCGGCAGTATTGAGAAATACGGTTTACCGCTGGGAATCTATTTTACATGGATTCTCGAAGCAGATTGTGCCCTTAATTCATGTGCCAAGCAAAGATTTAATTGAAAATGAGTTGAGCGTTGGAAATGCTTTGGCACGTTTAAAACCACAAGTAATTGCCTATAGAGACAAATTAGAGAGGAATAGCCCTGATTTGGATTCCGCAGAAAAAGATAGCCGAATTTTGAATTACATTGTTGACGCAGCCCAGAATTACTATTTCGCCATGTGGAATACCTGCTCGAAAGAAGAGAAATTCTTACTCTTTGATCTTGCGCAAGATGGCCTGCTTAACATAAAAAACGAGAAGGTTATTTATGATTTGGTGCGTAAAGGCATTTTAGAGGCCAATCCAACCTTGCGCATTTTTAATCAGTCCTTTGCAGAATTTATTATCAACGCAATTAGCGAAGAAGAAGGAACGCAAATGGAACGTGAAGCCAAGAAAGAAGGCGTTTGGAATACCTATAAATTCTTGGCCATTTTTATTGTTCTTCTCATCGTTGTATTCTTAAGTTTTGTAGAAAGACAAGCTTTTACAAAAATTACTGGCGTTGTTTCAATTGGTGCAATGTTGCTGCCAAACATTATTAAAGTGTTCAATTCAATAGGCTCTTCGGGCAAGTTTTTTAATCGGTCTTAAAGAGCGCTGTTAATCTACAGCCAGTGCTAGTCCTTTTAAGTATTCGCCTTCTGGGTGAAAGATATTTACAGGGTGATCTGCTGGTTGGGTTAACCGGTGGATGATTCTGCAAGGTCTTCCAACCTCAATTGCTGCGGCACGAATGGTATCTTCAAAGAGCTTTGCCGAAATATTTTGCGAGCAGCTAAATGTAAAGAGCAAGCCACCAGGTTTAATTTTTTTCATCGCCATGGCGTTAATCCGCTTGTAACCTTGCACAGCATTGTGTGTGGTGTGCTTGCTTTTTGCAAAAGCTGGCGGGTCTAAAACAACCATGTCAAAATCATCATCCATGTTTTTTAAATAGTCAAAAACATCGGCTGTTACAGCATGATGATTTTTTTCGTTGGCTGAAAGTGATGCGTTTTGCGCTGTTAACTCCATGGCCTTGGCCGAAATATCTACAGAGTGCACTTCTTTGGCCCCGGCATCAAGCGCATAGATTGAGAAACCACCTGTGTAGCAAAAGGCATTGAGCACTTTTTTGTTCTTGGCGTATTGTCCAACCAAACGTCTGTTTTCACGCTGGTCTATGAAAAAACCTGTTTTTTGGCCACCTTCCCAATCCACCAAAAAGTTGTGGCCATACTCTTTTACGGCATTGTTTGCGCTTTCACCAAACAGATAGCCGTTTTCTGCTTTCATTGTTTTAGACTGTAAAGCATCGGCACTTTTGTTATAAATAGCCGTAAAATTTACGTTCTTGAGTGATTGCAATGCGCTAACAATGATGGGCAAATCTAGATGCACGCCTTCGCTGTGCGTCTGTATAACGAGCGTGTCGCCATATTGGTCTATAATTAACCCAGGCATGCCATCGCCTTCGCCAAAAACAAGGCGCCAAAGGTTGGTTTTTGGTAAGCTAAAAATACCGGTGTTTAAACGGTGGTTTATGGCTTTTTGTAATTTCTCAGCATAAAACTCTTCTACAGTTTTTATTGGCGTATGCGACATAATGCGCACAGCTATTGAGCCTTTTGCAAAATGACCAGAACCTAAAAAACCGCCTTTATAATCTAAGACGTCTACCCAAACACCTGCCTTGGTATGTTGCGTGTCGTTGGCAATTGCACCACTAAACACCCAAGGGTGGCCGCGTAGCAATGATTGTTCTTTTCCTTTTTTCAGTTTAACCTCGGGCTTGTTCATGATGGATATTTGGGTAAAGATTCTAAGTAGTTCACGTTGTTTGCTTCTTGATTTACAATGGCAAAAAAGTGAAGAAGACCATTTGTAACGGCAAGATAAGGGGCTTTTATTTCTAAGTTGTATCTAAATAATTGATCGAATGTTTTTTGAGAAAGCTTAATGCTTGGCGCCTTGCATTCAACCAACAAATATGGAGCTCCATTTTTATAGACAACAATGTCTGTACGTTTTTGTAATGAATTTAGTTTTAAACCGCCTTCAATGGCAATGTTTGAAGCAGGATAGCGTTTTTCTTCAACTAACCATTTTACAAAATGTTGTCTAACCCATTCCTCAGGCGTACAAACCAGCCATTTTTTCCGAGTTTCATCAAAAATCTCATTCCGGCCATTTTGCTGCCGAAGACGGAAAGAATATTTAGGAAGATTTAACAGTTGCACCTTTTGAGATTGCCTTAAATTCACGCGGCAAAAATGTCACTATTAAACTGAAACCCGAACCGAGAAGCACAAAAAGAATCACATGAATATCAAGAGCCCCAAAATATACATCCCGTCAATTCTTGCCTTTTTGCTCCTAATCTATTTTTTTTGGCCATCATCTTCGCAAGAAAACATGCTAGTTGCCACGGCACGTGTGGGTAATTTTCAAAACCTGGTAGTAAGTTCTGGTGAGTTATTGGCAGAGAATTCAAGAAAAATTATGGGCCCCGAAGGCTTGCAGCGTTACCGTATTTATGATATTAAAGTAGACAATATTATAGCCGAAGGAAGTTATGTGAAAAAGGGTGATTACATCGCCACATTAGATCGTTCTGAGTTAACCAACAGGATAAACGACACGCAACTTGATCTTGAAAAGGCCGAAAGCCAGTACACACAAATTAAGCTGGACACATCTCTAACACTGCGTGATGCTCGAGATAACATCCGGAATTTGATGTTTATTGAAGAACAAGCAAAATTAACACTGGAGCAAAGTAAATATGAACCGCCAGCAACAATTAAACAGGCAGAAATTAATGTGGACAAAGCCAAACGCGCTGTTACCCAAGCAGAAGAAAATTATATAATTAAGCAAAAACAAGCCGTTGCAAAGCTGCAAGAAGCACAAAGCAATCTGCAAAAAAGCCGCAATAGCTTGCAAAATTTACTCGATATTCAAGCACAGTTTAACATTACCGCTCCCGATGATGGTATGTTGATTTATGAACGCGATTGGGGTGGAAACAAAATTAAAACAGGCTCGCAAGTTTCTACGTGGGATCCGGTTGTCGGAACCTTGCCCGATTTGAGTTCGCTCTTGTCTAAAACATTTATTAACGAAGTTGATATTAGTCGTGTGCGTGTAGACCAACGTGTCATTATTTCGCTTGATGCTTTCCCGGAAGCACGCTTAGAAGGCAAAGTGATAGAAGTAGCCAACATGGGCGAGAAGCGCAGGAATGATGACAGCAAAGTTTTTGAGGTCGTAATTCAAGTCATTAGTGCAGACTCTACCTACCGACCCGGCATGACTACCAGTAACCAAATTGTTACCAACGCAGCAGATTCTGTTCTTATGGTGCCCATTGAGGCTGTATTTGGTGATGATGAATTGAGCTGGGTTTATATCAAAGAAGGCTCATCCATAACAAGAACGCAAGTTAAAACAGGCGCTGCCAACGATGTGGACATGGTTATTTTGGAGGGCATGAAAGAAGGTGATGAGGTATTGTTGAGCGAACCGAGTAGTGGGAGAGATCAAAAATTGAAGCCGCTGGAATGATTAAAAACCTGAAAAAATATCATCTGCAGAATAATTTGGCGATTGCTATTGAGGCTTTAATTGCAAATAAATCGCGCTCATTACTAACCGCACTAGGAATCATTTTTGGCGTGGCTGCCGTAATAAGCATGATGGCTATTGGCCGGGGCGCCAAAGAAGAAATCCTAGAACAGATTAAGTTGATTGGGGTAAACAACATTGTAATTACACCCATTGTAGAACAAGAAGAATTTAATTTAGATAAAGAAGAAGGCAAAGAAGAGAGCGAACGCTTTAGCCATGGTTTAGACATGGGAGACGCGCGGGCCATTCAAAAACTCATCCCAAATATTGCAGCGATTAGTCCAGAAGTAGAAGTGCAAACCACCGCTATTTATGATGCCTACAGCCGTTCGGTTAGAGTAATCGGTGTAACCAACGCATATTTCCCACTTTCAAATATAAATTTAGGAAGTGGCAGCGGGTTTACAGAAGAACAAATAGAAAGCGGCAAAGCCGTTTGCATTATTGGTAGCGATGTACGTGCGCGATTTTTTAAAGGTCACGACCCGGTTGGGAAATTCTTAAAAATTGGGAATGATTGGTTGCAGGTTGTTGGCGTAACCGAGCGTAAAGTAGTCTCAGAAAAAGCCATAGAAAATTTAGGAATTCGCAACTACAATCTAGACATCTATACACCTTTGCAAACGGTATTGCTGCGCTATTCTGATCGAGGAAAATTGGTTGCATCAGGCAACGTAATTTTTAGACGCGGTAATTCGATGACTATGTTTACAGATGAAGAAGATGACGGAAAGGTGTATAACTATCATCAGCTTGATAGATTAACCGTTCAAGTTTCAAACTCTGAAGAATTGGTTGAATCTGCCAGCGTAATAGAACGTGCATTAAGAAGAATGCACAATGATGTTGTTGACTATGAAATAACAATTCCCGTTAAATTACTGGAGCAGCAGCAGCGCACCAAAGACATTTTTAATCTTGTGCTTAGCATCATTGCTGGCATAAGTCTTTTAGTTGGAGGCATTGGCATTATGAATATCATGCTCGCTTCTGTGCTAGAACGAACAAAAGAAATTGGGACGCGGAGGGCGCTAGGTGCTACCCAGCTAGATATTACCACACAATTTTTGTTAGAAGCCATTTTAATTAGCCTTACTGGGGGCATTATTGGAATTGTTTTGGGCGTGGTTGGCAGCCTGCTTATCTCAAAAATTGCAGGCGTGTTAACGATTATCTCGGCCCTTTCTGTTCTGGTGGCTTTTGGTGTTTCGTTTGCAACCGGGCTCTTTTTTGGTCTGCGTCCTGCGCGAAAAGCCGCGCTTCAAAATCCAATAGAATCTTTGCGTTATGAATAGACTCGCTTACCTTTTAATTATTACGTCATTTCTCTTTTCAAACCTTGCCAAAAGCCAAATTGTGCTTTCGCTTGATAAGTGTATAGAAGATGCCCGCCAACTTTCGCCAAGTTTTGTGATGGCAAAAACACGTGTAAAAACAAGTTATTGGGGCTACAGAAATTACAGAGCGGGAATTTTGCCTCAGGTGAGGTTGAACGCCACTCTCCCAAATTATTCTGGCGGAATTGAACGCGTAACGCAACCCGATGGTTCGGAAGATTTTAGGAATCGTGCGCGTGCCTACGAATATGTGCGTTTAAGTGTTGACCAAAACGTGGTATGGACAGGCGGATTGTTTAGTTTTTCGTCTGATTTACAACGCATAGACAACTTTGAGCCGAATGCAAATACGCAGTACTATTCGGTGCCATTCCAGTTTAGCTACAGCCAGCCTGTATTACTTTATAACGCCATAAAATGGGACAGGCAAATTCAACCTTTGCGCTATGAAGAGTCTCAACGTAAATACATTGAAGATTTAGAGGCCATAGGCGAGGAGACGGTAAATTATTTCTTTAATGCTATGGATGCTCAAATTAGACACAATGTTGCGCAAACAAATTTGGCCAATCAAGACACACTTTTTAAAATGAGCAAAGGCAGATACGATTTAGGCAAGATTGCAGAAAATGATTTGCTGCAGATAGAATTGAGTTATTTAAATGCCAGCAACGAGTTGCAAATGGCCGAGCTTAATCTTGAAAACGCCACACAAGGCTTAAAACGATATTTAGGAATCCCAACAACAGAAGATGTTTTGTTGAATCTACCAAAGAATATTCCTGTTTTTGACGTGCTTTATGAGGATGCATTATTACAAGCCAATAACAACCGGCAAAAAGTTTTAGAGTTTAGACGCAGAAGGCTAGAAGCCGAACAAGACGTTGCTCAAGCAAGAGGAAATAGTGGCTATCAATTGAGTTTTAATGCTGGTTTTGGTCGCTCAGAGCAAGGTGCCGTTCTTAGTGATGTTTACCCAGGCTCACAACAGCAGCAATACTTGGCCGTTGGTATCGGCATTCCGTTGGTAGATTGGGGGCGAAATAAAGCCGCTATTCGTCAAGCAAAAGCCTATCAAGAATTAGAAAACGTTAGTGTTGAACAAGATGAAATTGCTTTTGAACAGGAAATTTATCTTCAGGTAATGCGCTTCAACATGCAAAAAAGCAGGCTGCAAATAGCCGCAAAGGCAGATACAATAGCGCAACGAAGATTTGACGTAACAAAAAACCGCTATTACATTGGCAAGATTAGCATCACAGATTTAAACATTGCACAAAACGAAAAAGATCAAGCAAGAATGAGTTATTTGGCAGAATTGCGAAACTTTTGGTCGTCATACTTCGTCATCCGCAGGTTAACCCATTGGGATTTTGAGAGCAATAAATTAATTCAATACGAAGAGCCAACTTTTTAGACCTCTTTATCGGTCGCCCCAATAGCGGTGGTCTCCAATAATAAAGTTGTTGTTTACCCGATAGCCAAAATTATCGCGGCCTTGCTGCGTAGAAGTTGCATCAACATCATAACCACGATTTGTATTTCTGTTCAGTGCGTACTCCCACTTATGGTCTTTCACTTCGCCAATGCCTGTAGAATGAATTAAATAATAGTTCCTGCCAGCAAGTGTCTGATCTACAAAAACAAACATTTGGTTTGTTTGCAATGGCGTTGCTGCAGAGAGCAACTGGTCATATTGCCAAATGCGCCAAGGGTAATTGCTCGGGTCATGGTCGCTGCGTTCTATAGTAGTGGGTTCGCCATACTGCAACAAAACGCGCCCCATATCGGTGCGATAGCCTTTAACAGAAGTGCTGCCAAATTCTTTGTTTGTATAATTTACTTTAACCATGTATGCTTCCCAGCTTTGGCGTGGGTCAAGTGGGTTTCTTTTGTTCCAAAATGAAAGGAAGAATCGTTGCATTTGGGCAGTGTCTCTCTCCAATAACAAGTTCTTTTCAATACGTCTTTCACCATCTGTAGAAATCGGGTACAAACAATCTATGTAGTAATAAAGAGAGTCTGGGTTGGTAATGCTCTCAACAAACGTTTCGGTAAGACTAATTTGGGTTAAATCGTATTCCTGATAGTCTGCGTTGATGTTTCTTCGGTAAAAAGAAGCGTTTTCTGAGCGAACAATTTCATTGTTTTTATTCACTACTTCCAGTACTAGATTGTAGTAGCCCGTTGGCAGATTTTTAATGTTAAAGGTGTTTAAAACGGGGTTTACAACAGCACTGTTTACGCGTTTAAAACCAGCATAGCGAGACAATACGTTGTTGTTTAAATTATCGTAGATGTAATATTTAATCATAAAAGGTTGATTCTTTCCGAAGACTGTATCCGCATTAAAAATCTCACAGTAAAAGGGAAGATTCTCCATGGCATCTGGAATATAATATGTGCCAATGGGCACAATTGGAACCAAGTCGTAACCGTATTTGCTAACAACGCTTCCTTCTGGAGACTCCTGATAAGAGTCTAAAATCAAGATGCTTGAGGAGTTTATCTCATCTCTGGTTACATCAACT
>Ga0102814_10001415_pt1 | contig 16885 bp, 23 predicted proteins | sample ColrivemetaGS741_FD_79112 | JGI IMG/M metagenome (GOLD analysis project Ga0102814, IMG submission 79112) | Estuarine microbial communities from the Columbia River estuary - Flood tide ETM metaG S.741 | ecosystem: Environmental > Aquatic > Marine > Intertidal zone > Estuary | place: USA... | reverse complement strand
TAAGTACAATATTTTCTTCAGAAAAATATGAGGATTTCGAATATAAATACTTATTGATTATGCATGCAGGGTACTTTGTATTCGCTATGATTTTATATCGTATTATATTTTGGTATTAAAATAAAACTCAAGCAAATTTGCTTGAGTTTTTTTATTTATTTGATTTTATTTAGTGCATAATTAATGCGTATTTTTTCTTTCCTCTTTTAATAACTGTAAATTTATTCCCAATTGCATTATCTTTACTTACAATAAATTCCAAATCGTTTTGCTTTTCTCCATTAACGGCAACAGCATTGTTCTTAATAAACTCTCTTGCTTCCCTTTTACTTGAAGCAAGTTTAGTTTCTATCAACGCATCAACTAAATTTAAATCCTCAGTCATATTGAAGGATGGGACATCTTTGAATCCGTCAGCTATTTCATCAATGCTTAAGGCTTTGATATCCCCACTAAATAGTGCACTTGAAATTCTAACAGCTGATTCATACGCTTCTCTTCCATGAACTAATACAGTAAGTTCCTCAGCTATTTTCTTTTGTGCCAAACGTTGATGTGGTGCTGATTCAAATTCTTTGATAACTGCTTTTGTTTCTTCTACACTCATAAATGTGAATTTCTTTAGGAAACTTACGGCATCTTTATCAGGAGTATTTATCCAGTATTGGTAGAATTCATATACTGAAGTACGGTTTTTATCTAACCAAATTGCACCACCTGCTGTTTTACCAAACTTAGAGCCATCTGCCTTTGTAAGTAACGGCCAAGTAAAACCATAACCTTTGCTTTCATGTCCTAATGTTTTTCTTATTAACTCAAGGCCAGCAGTGATGTTACCCCATTGATCTTGTCCTCCAATTTGCATTTTACAGTTATAATCCTTGTATAATTCCATAAAATCTAAAGATTGGATAATTTGGTATGAAAACTCAGTAAAACTGATTCCATTATCTAATCTAGATTTTACACTATCTTTACTCATCATATAGTTAATATTAAAATGCTTTCCGATATCTCTTAAGAATCTAATTACATCATATTCTTTAATCCAATCATAATTGTTTACAACTTTAGCCGTAGGCAATATATTAACTACTTGCTTCGTTATTGCTGCTGCATTACTCATACTTGTATCAAGTGTTAATAACTGTCTTTCACTACTTCTCCCACTTGGATCACCAATCAATCCAGTTCCTCCACCAATTACTAAGATTGGATGATGTCCTCTGTCTTGTAATCTCTTTGAAACTAAATATGATATCAAATGTCCTACATGCAGACTATCTGCAGTTGGATCTGCTCCAACATAGAACGTTACTTTTTCGTTTTCTAAAAAATCTCCAATACTTGGATCTGTAACATCAAAAATTAAATCTCTCCATTTTAATTCTTCTAATAATCTCATTTCTCTTTTCCTCCTATAATATAAAAATCGTCCCTAAACAATATGTTTAAGGACGAAATAATTTCCGTGGTACCACCTTAGTTCTGAATAAATTCAGCACTCATTAAAGATAACGGGTTTACCGTCTCTACTTTTCATAGAGAAGCAATTAAGGTGTATAAGTATCGTCCATTCTTAGTTTTCACCAACCACTAAGTCTCTTTAAAATGTCTTTAATACTTTCTTCTTAATTATTGCTATAATGTTGTTTTTCTTAATACTATTGAATGAGGAAGTTTAACAACTCTCTCTTTTAATTCTTCATTAGTCATAAGTTTAGTTAATTGTCTCATTCCAACTGCTCCTAAATCATAAATTGGAACATCTACACAAGATAATTGTGGTCTTGCTAATCTTGCATATTTTGTATTTTGGAATCCTGCAACACCAATGTCTTCAGGTATTCTAATATCGTTTTCAAAAGCTACATTCATAAATGAAATTGCAATTGAATCACGTACTGCAATAACACCATCAACTTTATTTTCTTTAAAATATTCGTTGAAGTGTTCTGTATTAATAGAAATTCTACCAGAAGTTCTCATAATTTTTGATTCTAATCCAGCTTCTTCAATTGCTTTAAGATATCCAGATTCTTTTAAATCATTAACCATATATTTTCTTACTGTAGAAACCATATAAATGTTTTTTCTACCTTCTTCAATAAGCTTTTTAGTAATTTCATAACCAGCTCTTTCATAATCAATCGAAACAGATGGAATTTCATCGTCACCAGGGTAGAATGTATTTGTAAGAACAATAGGTATTTGATAATTATTTTTTACTTCTTTTAAGAAGTGATATTGTTCTTCATTAATCTCATCATTAAGATATAAAATACCATCTACTTGAGCAGCGATAATTTCTCTTAAGATATCCTCTTCACTAGCATCTTCACTTTCCAAAATATAAAGTAAAATCGAGTATTTATATACACGAGCGATATCTGCAATTCCGTTCATCATTTCAGCAATACTTGCTCTTCCCATATCAGGAACAACAACTGCTACTGTTGTAGATTTACGACTTGCAAGTCCCTTTGCAAAAGCATTAGGTTTGTATCCTAATTCTTTTATTACGCGTAATACTCTTTCTCTTGTCTCTGGTTTAACTTTTTCAGGATTATTAATTGCTCTTGAAACAGTCGCAAGCGAAACTCTAGCTGCACCAGCTACATCATAAATAGTTGCTTTACTCATATTTAGCACCCTCTTTCATCACAATGATTATAACATAGATGAAAATGTTTTCAATATGAAACACCGTATTTTATGAAAATTTTCATTAATTTGTGCAATTTGCATACTTTTTAGTGTGTTATTTTCATAAATCCATAAAAAAACACCATCTTAACGACGGTGTTTTCATAATTATCTACGTTCTTTAATACGAGATTGCTTCGCAGAAAGTCCTCTGATGTAGAATAGTCTTGCTCTTCTAACTTTACCTAATCTTAATACATCGATTTTTTCTACTAATGGTGAATGGATTGGGAATGTTCTTTCAATTCCGATTCCGTATGAAACTTTTCTTACTGTGAAAGTTTCGGCGATTCCTCCACCTTGTCTTTTGATTACTAATCCTTCAAAAAATTGGATTCTTTCTCTTGTACCCTCTTTGATCTTTACATGTACTTTAACAGTATCTCCAGCTCTAAATGAAGGTGCATCAGTTTTCTTGAATTCTTGAGTAATGTCGTTTAATAATTGCTGAGACATAGTATCACTCCTTATTTTTTTTACATTTGCTCATAAGGATTTCCAAAGCGGAGCATATGTTGTTTAGATTTAACAGCTAAATTAGTATATCATAGTAAAATAATAAAAGCAAGGATATTTAGTTTATTTATCCTTGCTTTCTTTAAGTTGATTTTCATAAGCATCAAATAGGTCTGGTCGTCTTGTCTTAGTCCTTTTAATCGACTGTTCGAGGCGCCATTTTTCAATCTTTTTATGATCACCACTAACAAGAATATCAGGAACCTTTTTACCTTCAAAATCTCTTGGTCTTGTATAGTGTGGATGCTCTAATAAGATATTGCTAAATGAATCATTTAAATGTGATTCATCTTTTCCAATCACGCTTGGAATAACTCGTGTTACTGAATCAATTAATACCATGGCAGCAAGTTCTCCACCTGTTAATACATAGTCACCAATTGAGATTTCAATATCAAAGTAGTCTCTTATTCTTTCATCATATCCTTCGTAATGTCCACATAAAATAATAATGTGTTTTTCATTAGACAAAGAATATGCTTTTTCTTGCTTTAACGTTTCACCTTGTGGAGAAACCATTATTTTAAGAGCTTCCTTGTATCCTTTAATATTAGTTAAAGCACTATGTATAGGCTGAATGTTTAATACCATTCCTGCTCCTCCACCAAACGGAGAATCATCAACTTTATGGTGTTTATTATCAGAATACTCTCTAAAATCGATAATATTTACTTCAACAGTTTTTGCTTCTATTGCTTTTCCTAAAATTGATTCTGTTAAAAAACTTTCAAACATCCTTGGGAATAAAGTAAGGACGTCTATCCTCATAATAATCCCTCCCAATCTTTGATAATGATTTTGTTTTCCTTTTTGTTAACTTCTTCTACAAACTCTTTTTGGAATGGAACTAAAGCATTTTTCGTACCTTCCCTTTTGATTACAAGCATTTCTCCTTGTGGTACTTCCATAACATCAATACATGTCCCAACGAATTCGTCATTGTAAACATCCATACCAATTAACTCAGTAAAGTAAAATTCATCATCTTCAAGATCGTGTACGTATTCAGTAGAAATAAACAGTTCTGAACCTTTGAACTTTTCTATTTCATTTATGTGTTTAAATTCTTCAACATCAAGCAGCTCTATTCCTTTTTGAGTTCTAAATTTAGTCACAGTAACTTTGATGTTTTCACCTTTAAAATTAATATAAAGAATATTTCCTGTTTTGTATCTTTCATCTTTAAAATCTGTAAAAGACTTTACTTTAAAAGTCCCTCTTAAACCATGAGTATTAACTACTACTCCTATTTTAACTAATTCCATAATTGCACCTCTACTTAGCAAACATTATTTTTTCTGATTGGAAAAACTTATTTAAAACAAATATTAATATACTCACATAAACAACACTAGATCCAATCATAATAAAGAATGTAGTTGCTGTAGTTTCAAATGTAAGTATTGATATTATAATATGTACTGAATTGTATATTGGTACTAAATACATGATAGGGTTTTGATTTGCTTCCCCACTCATCAATGTGCTTATCCCTACTACAATACTAACAAAGTAGAATGGCATTATTAATAATGATGCTTCTTTAATAGTTTTTGCATAAGCACTAATACAGCTGATTACGCCAACTATTACTAATACAGTTGCTAATAGAACACTAAACAACATTGCAAACTCTGCTGGGCCATATATTGCTATACTCAATTCATTTGATTGTAATAGTTTTGGTAAACTAAAAATGATACCAATAAATGAACTTGTTGCACTAAACAATGAAATAACACTTAAGCTTAATACTTTTCCAATAGCAATTTCACTACGTTTAGTAGGTGTTACTAATAAAGTAGCTATTGTTCCTCTTTCTTTTTCACCAGCTATACTATCTGGTCCTATACTCATCGCAGCACTAAATAAGAACATAATGATAAGCATTGGTAACATTCCTGCGAACATTTGTCCTGATGCTTTTTCTTCATCAAATATTTGATTTTGATTATCATCAAATCCAATATTTACAGTGAATGGATTATAAGAATCTCCAAATCTTTCAATTCCAATTTCTGTTGCATGATATTCTAAAGCTCCTAGTATATTGTAGTAGGCATCTCTAGAATAATTTTCTGAAGGATTATAATAGATATCAACATTTGGTAGTGTATCAGTTGATGTCTGATAATCAGTAATTAATTCATTAAAGTTATCAGGAAATTTCACAATCAAATCAGCATCACCTGTAAGTAACATGTTTTCTAATTCATCTTGTGTATAATCTGATACGTCAATAAATTTTGGATCATCATATGCTGCATAAAGCATTGCTTTAAATTCTGTTGTCATATTTTCTTCATATACAACCATATTATGTGCTTCTGAGTCTTCTATCTCTCTTTCCACAACTCCACCAATAAATGAATACATCAAGTATATCGCAAGCCCTGGCAAGAATATTGAAGTAAAGATTAAACGTTTATCACTCATTACTCTATAAAACTCTTTTTTAAAGATTGTTAATACGTTTTTCATAATAAAACACCTCCTGATTCTTCTTTAACTAATTCAAAGAAGATATCTTCTAAGTCTTTATTATTATTTTGTTTTTTGATTTCTTCAAGAGTATCACAAACCTTCATTTTTCCGTTAATTATGATTCCAACTCGATCACAAAGTTTTTCAACAACACTTAAAATATGTGTTGATAATATAACTGTTTTGCCTTGTTCTTTAAGATGCAGTAAATAATCTGTAACACTTCTAGCAGTAAGAACATCAAGTCCGTTAGTTGGTTCATCAAAAATAATAAAATCAGGATTGTGAACCAAACTAATTGCTATGCTTGCTTTTTGTTTCATACCAGTAGATAAATCTCCTACTTTAACTTCTTTAAAATCATTAATTCCAAACGTTTTAAATAATTCATTTCTTCTCTCTTCAATAACATCCTCTTCTACACCGTGTAGTTTGGCAAAGTAAGTAAAAAGATAGTTTGGTGAAAAGTGATCTTCAAGTTTCAATTCACTAGTTAAAAATCCGATTTTCCCTCTAACTCCAAAAGAATCATTAACAACACTAGTTCCCCCAACTAAAACATCACCTTCGTCTGGTTTAATCAACGTTGATATTGTTCTTAAACAAGTAGTTTTCCCAGCCCCATTTGGACCAAGCAATCCAAAAATTTCTCCTGGATAAGCAGTAAATGAAAGATCATTAACAGCTATCTTTAATTTCTCCTTTGTTTTTTCTAATTTCCTTTGTTTTTTTGATAAAACAAAAGTTTTCTTTAAATTTCTAACTTCTAAGGTGTTCATGTTTACCTCCTAAGGACAAGTCCCATATTAATTAGATTAATAAATTTATCGTCAACGAAAAATCCATCAATCTTTATTCCTTCATGTTTAAACCCTACACTCTCATACAGCTTAATAGCATTTAAATTATCTTCTCTAACGTCTAAATCTATTTTAAGTTTACCAAGGTTTTCGGCTTTCTCAATTAATAGAAGCATTAGTTTTTTTCCTAATCCAAGTCCCCTATATTCCTCTAAAATACTAATACCTAGAGAAACACGATGTTTTATTCGTTTTAATGAAGATCCATGTATCCCTGATGTGCTTATAACAATACCATTATGAAATACAACAAACATAGCTTGATCATTTGATTTTACAACTTTTTCGATAAACTTATATTCTTCATCGAAAGTCATGATAAATTCATCTGGTTCTCTCATTAAGTTTTTGGTTTGTTTATGGATTATTTCCATATAATCAAGAACTAATTGTACATCATTGATAAACACTTCTCTTATTTCAACAATAAGTCCATTTTTTAATTTAAACTCCATAATCCACCTCCAGAGAATATTATACTACATTAATGTAAATTATTAAATGAAGACCAAAAAAAAGACCTAAATAAGTTAGGTCTAAAACGAATCAATATTAATCGTTATTTTTTTACCATCTCTTGATGCACTTGCATAAGCGATAGTTCTTATTGCGTTTGCGATACGTCCATTTTTCCCAATTACCCTACCAAGATCATCTTGGTGAACGATAACTTGAATTGTTAGCATTTTATCATCTTCTGAAAACTTTTTTACCATAACGTCATCAGGATTGATAACTAGTGGCCTTACTAAGTCTGTAATTAATTTCTCATAATTAACTGCCATAATAGTCACTAACTATCCTTTTTTATTTGACTTAATTCCGGCTTTTGTAAATAAGTTTTTAACTGTATCAGTTACTTGAGCACCTTCGTTCAACCATTTGTTTGCTTTTTCTGCATCAATTTTCACTGTTGCTGGATCAGTAGTTGGATTGTAAGTACCAAGAATTTCTAAGTATCTACCATCTCTAGGTGATCTTGAATCAGCTGCTACTAATCTATAGAAAGGACGTTTTTTTGAACCATGTCTTTGTAATCTAATTTTAACTGCCATTTTAATATTTCCTCCTTGTTTTTATTTAACCTATCAAAGTATATCATCAAGGATAATTAATGTCAAGTACTTTTACTGTACATTAAAATCTAATTGATATTCATCATTTTCAAACAATGATTCTTCAACTCTTCTAACTAATTTAATAAGCTTTAGTTCATTTGTAACCTTTTCTTGTTCTTCAATATCAACATATATGATTGCATATTTTCTTTTTTTATTAAAGTATTTGATATCTGCAACCCTAGCAATTTGTTTAATTGCTTTCGGATTTTTAAAATAAATAATAAGACTCTTTCGGTTTAACATAATCTAGCTCCTTAATGCTTAGGTATTAATCCAATCTCGTTAGGATGTTTTATATTATCAGAAACAGCTTTCGCTATTCTTTTTGATACTTCATCCAGTTCATCTTGAATTACCTTTTCTAATTTTTTGTATTCAACAACTATTTTGTTTGTATATAACTCTTCTTTAACTTCAACTAATGAAAGTTGAACCTTTTTTAAATCGGGATGATATTTCCCGTATTTTTGTACTTCATCATACTTTATTTTTACTTTATTAAATTTTTCAATAAGATTAACTATTTCCTCATCATTATCAATATAATGTTTAAGTTCAAGCAACCTTTTATAATCCTTTTTAGCCTTTATTTCATCACTTACTTCATAGGCTAAATTTATTAATTTCGTATCCATTTTATCACCACATTATAAGTATATAGTTATTGCAATGTTTCTTCAAGTAAAATATACTTCAGAATTATAAGTATAAGTCTAATTATAAACATAATTTATTATTACAACTTTGTTTGACACTTAAGTTGATGGACTATATAATAATAGTAGTTATTTTAAAATATAGAAAGAATGTGCATAAAATGAAAAAAACAACAATAATTTTTAGTATCTTTTTACTTGGTTTATTATTAATGATTTCACCAGCTAAAACAACAAAAGCTGCTGATAATACAATCATATATTTTATGAGTTCAACTTGCCTTGGTTGCAAGGAATTAGAAGACTCTGGATATAAAACAAAAATCGAAGAATTGGGTGTCAATTTTGTTGTATATGATTTTGATGTTACAGATTTAAGTGTCTATGACTTATCGATGTATAATTTTGAAGGAACACCTAGCCTTTCTGACTTATGGACTGCTTTTGGTAGAGTTTATGATGTCAAAGAAGAATTAATCACTCCAGTAATGTTTGCTGGTGGAGACTATTATATGGGTGTTAAAGATATTCAAGATGCTTTTGATGATGGTTCATTACTGTCTTCTGCACAAGATGAATTACTAGAAGTCGATGTAAAATTTCAAGAAGGATATAGCAAAATCACTGGTTTTGTAGGATTCTTAACAGTACTTGGCGCTGGGTTATTAGATGGATTCAATCCTTGTGCAATAGCTTTATTATTGTTATTTGTTAGTCTTTTAAGTTCAAATGAGAATAAAAAAGTACTGCTTCTAGTAAGTGTTACATATATATCAGCTTTATTTATATCATATTTGCTTATAGGGACATTATTATACGAAGTGCTCAATAAGTGGCAAGCGGGTCCAGAAGCCGCTCTCGCGAACACCATAGTTACTTGGGTAGTCTTGATAATTTGTATCATTCTATTTTCATACAACATGTATGATTATATTGTTACTAGAAATGAAGAATATGGAAAAGTAAAAAATCAATTACCTAAATGGATTCAAAGATTTAACAAATCAATTATGAAAAGATTTACTGATGTAATCAACAATCCAACAAATAAAACAGGATTATTTTCGATGCTTGCTTTAACATTCGTGTTAGGTGTTACATTGAGTATAACTGAGTTAATTTGTACAGGGCAAATATACGGAATTATCATTTCATCAATCTCTGACTATTCAAAAGGATATGCATACTTTGCATTAGTATCATATAACTTTATGTTTGTATTACCACTAATAGCTATCGCGATATTTGCTATTAAAGGTCGCGGTGTTATGGCAGCAAGCAACTGGATAAGAGAACATCTTCATACTATTAAACTATTGAACGCTATACTATTCTTATTTGTAGGAGTTTACTTCTTATTAAGAATTATTGGGGTGTTATAATATGAAACAAAAAGTTAAAGTATTTGAAAATGATAAACAGATTTATAAAGGTAGATTAATTGAATTACCAATTAAAGAACAATATATTATCAAAAAGAGTATTGAGCTGTTTGATGATGAGGATCCTTGTATTATTCATCAATCATTTGTATATAAAGAATATGCATCACAGATATTAGATTTATTAAATGAAAGTCCTGAAAAAACATTGTATTTAAAGGATCATGAAGAGGAATTATCATTTATTAATTACAAAGATTTAAGCGCTATAAAAATAGTATTACAGTAATAAAATTGTGAGGTGATTTTATGAAAGCATATCTAGACAATGCATCTACTTCAATTATAAGAAAAGAAGTTTACGATGTAATGAAGCCATTCTTTGAAACTGAGTTTGGTAATCCTTCTAGTCTTCATAATGAAGGAATTAAAAATCGTAAATTTATCAATTCTTCACGAAAGAAAATTGCTAGTTTATTAGGTTGCAATCATAAAGAACTATTTTTTACAAGCTGTGGAACCGAATCAATAAACTGGGCTATCCAAGGTATTGCATTAAAAAATAGGGTTAAATCAAAAATTATTACGACTAGAATCGAACATCATGCAACTCTTGAAACCGTTCTATTTTTAGAATCAAGAGGCTATGTTGTAGAATATGTAAATACAGATTTAAATGGATTTGTCGATTTAAATCATTTAGAAGAACTAATTGATGAAACAACTCTATTAGTTAGTATCATATTAGCAAATAATGAAATTGGAACAATTCAAAACTCAAAGTTAATATCACAAATTTGTAATAGAAATAGTGTATATTTACACTTTGATGCAGTTCAAGCAGTTTGTCATATGAACTTAGATTTTCATGATATAAATGCTGATCTAATTAGTATTTCTGGACACAAGTTTAATGCTCCAAAAGGTATTGGTATTTTATACATCAAAGAAGGTACTGAAATTGGCTCATTATTACATGGTGGTCAACAAGAAAACGATCGAAGAGCTGGAACTGAAAATATCGCATATATTGCTGCAATTACTAAGGCGTTAGAGTTAGGAATTAGCGAATATAGTACATATCAAGAAAAGTTAAACTCTTATTCAAATTACATTATTAATGAACTAAAAGACAATAATATTGATTTTATTATTAATGGACCAGAAATAGGAATCAGCAGGTTGCCTGGTAACTTAAATCTATCATTTAAAGACTTAGATGGTGACACTCTTACATTCTACCTAAATAAAAAAGATATATATGTATCAACAGGTTCTGCATGTGACTCAACTTCTATCGAACCAAGTCACGTAGTAAGTGCAATTGGAGTTCCTAGTGATTATATCAATGCAACAATAAGAATATCAATTGGTTATCAGAATACGTTCGAAGAGATCCAATATGCTGTAAAAACTCTTATTGAAATAATCAAAGACAATTTAAAAGGCGAATAATTTCGCCTTTTTTTTATATGGAATAATCCTCTATTTCCTTATATTCACCCGTTTGAAGTGATTCATCAAGTATAATTTTGCCAATTGATACTCTTTTTAGATATATAACCTCATTATCAAAATGTTGAACCATTCTTTTAACTTGATGAAATTTACCTTCCATTATAGATAGGTAAAACTCATTACTAGATATAGTTTCAGCAATAGCTTTAAGTGGAATATATGGTCTATCTCTGCCATCTAATATTTCATAAGTTTTATCTATATTAGAAATGTCAAAAGGTAGCTCAGTCTTTACATAATACTTCTTATAAACATGCTTCTTTGGTGTGATAATATTATGTAATAAATCACCGTCATTTGTAAATAGCAATAATCCTTCAGTGTCTTTATCAAGCCTTCCAGCAATGTTCAATGATAATCTATTGTATGGTTCTTTTAGTAATTCAAAAACTGTTTTTTGCTTACCTATTTCTGATGTACTTAGATAACCAGCTGGTTTATTCATAATCAGCAATATCGTTTTTTTGTAGTAGGTAGTTTCACCATCAATTATTATGTCATCTTCTTCTGGTTTAATCTGTGTTTTAGAGTCTTTAACTGTAACCCCATTAACGGTTACAAAACCTTTTTTAATCTTTGATTGAACTTCACTTCTTGTTCCATATTTTAAATTTGATAAAAATTTATCAAGTCTCATATTTATACCTCTATTCTTGTTCTACCTTATTATACAAAAAAAGTAGGCAAGTGCCTACTTAATTTTATTCATTGTTTTGTAGATTGAATAACCAGATAGCTTCTCGAAGTCTCTGTCAATTTGTTTTTCAATTGACGGTGAATTAATAATGCTTCTGTATTTCTTATATGCTTTAACGATATTTTCCGGAACTTTTTTTTGATCGTTAGCTGATTCTACTAGATTTAAAAATTCTACAATTCCTAAAATCTCTTCTGTAGTGAAAAGCTCATAGTCTATGGGATATGAGTACATATTAGTCTCCGAAACTAATTCCAATGGCTTTTGCAGTTTGAACTAATTGTCCAGAAGGATCAACTAATTTTGCTCCACCTTTAGAAGTTTCCCCAACTTCTCCACTTCCTACAACTTCAGTAAGTGGTATTGATGTAATCTCTTTACCTCTTAGTTGAACCATTCTACCTGTTCCGCCATTCATTAATAAATCAACAGCAGTAACTCCAAATAGTAAACCAAGTGCTCTATCAAATTGTGATGTTACTCCACCACGTTGTAAATATGCTAAGTTTGTATATCTAACTTCATGCTCAGGAATCAGTTTTTGTAATTGATTTGAGATAACTTGCCCAATTCCACCAAGACGAATTGAATCTGCACTATCTTCAACCAATTCTCTAATTACTTGTTCTCCACCTTTAGGTTTTGCACCTTCACTAACAATAATGATAGTAAAATTACGCCCAAATGCATCTCTTTTTCTTACTTTTTCAACAACTTTATTTATATCATATGGTATTTCAGGAATCAGAATTACATCAGCACTTCCAGCTAATCCACCTTCAGTTGCTAACCAACCTGTATTTCTACCCATAACTTCAACAACCATAACTCTATCATGAGAATATGCTGTTGTATGAATTTTATCTAAAGCATCACAAATAGTTTCTAATGAAGTATTGTAACCAAATGTAACATCAGTTGCTGGTAAATCATTATCAATAGTTTTTGGAACTCCAACAACAGGAACTCCTTTTCTATGAAAGTCTCTAGCACTAGTTAATGTACCGTCTCCACCAATTACTATTAAACCATCAACACTTAAATACTCTAAGTTTTTTACAGCTTCATCTGATACATCTTTATATTCATAAGAACCATCTTCATTTCTAACTCTAAAATTAAACAAATTATCTTTGTTAGAAGATTTAAGAATTGTTCCACCTTCATGTAATATACCTGAAACGGCTTTTAGTCCTAATGGACGAAAGTCATTTTTATATAATCCTGCATACCCTCTTGTAAAACCAACTACTTCAACACCGTACTTGTTAATAGCGGCTTTTGTAATACCATTAATTACTGCGTTAAGACCACTACAATCTCCACCACCAGTAATAATTCCGATTTTTCTAATTTTTTTCATAAGTATCCTCCTTAAAAAAATATTCACTTAATTATACTTGTTTTATTTTATTTAGTAAACTAATATGTGTTACATGAAAACGCTTTAATGTTATAAAATTACTATATAACTTTATTATTACATACTATTTAGACTTTTATAAGAATTAAAGCCTTTTTATTTTTATGTTCATACAAAGTTTGTTATAATATTGATGAGGTGATTAAATGTTAACAATGAAAGATGTCATAAGAGAAGGTCATCCAACTTTAGCATTACGTGCAAAAGATGTAAAGATACCACTTTCTGAACATGATAAAAAAACACTAAAACTGATGATGGAGTTTCTTATAAACTCTCAAACACCAGAAATAAGTGAAGAATATGAATTAAGACCAGGAGTAGGGATTGCAGCTCCACAAATTAATATAAGCAAAAAAATGATAGCAATATTGACTACTGATGAGAAAGATGAGAAATTATATAAAATGTTGCTAGTTAATCCTAAAATTGTTTCACATAGCGTAAAGAAAACATATTTACCTGGTGGTGAAGGATGTTTAAGTGTTGACAGAGAAGTTGAAGGACTTGTTTTACGACATAAAAAAATAAGGGTAAAAGGTTTTAGCTTTAACGAAATTACAGAAGAATTAATTCCAGTTGATTTTAGAGTTGAAGGATACGTAGGAATCGTTATTCAACACGAAATAGATCATTTAAATGGTATTTTATTCCCTGAAATTGTTACAGAAAACGTAGATGGTATTGACCCTGTTGTATTTCCTATACAGGAAGATATAGAAGAATAAAAGGAGGAATTATGAAATTATTTATTGATACTGCAAATGTAGACTACATAAGAGAATTTGCTGAAATTGGTGTAATATCTGGTGTTACAACTAACCCTACATTAATTGCCAAAGAAGGTAGAGATTTTAATGAGGTTATCAAAGAAATAACAAGTATTGTTGATGGACCAATAAGTGGCGAAGTAATTAGTCTTGTCGCTGAAGGTATGGTTAAAGAGGGTATTGAAATAAGTAAAATCCATCCTAACATGGTGGTTAAAATTCCAATGACTGAAGAAGGTTTAAAAGCTACAAAGAAACTTACAGCTTTAAACATCAAAACAAATGTAACACTTGTATTTAGTGTTAATCAAGCTCTAATGGCAGCATTAGCTGGAGCAACATATGTTAGTCCTTTTGTTGGAAGACTTGAAGATACATTACACGATGGTATTGAAGTTGTTTCGAACATTAGAGAAGTATTTGATATTTATGGATTAGAAACACAAATTATTAGTGCAAGTATTAGATCTCCAAAACAACTTGCGGACAGTGCATTAGTTGGTGCACATATTGCAACAGTACCTTATGAGGTATTAAAAAAAGCAATAACTCATCCTTTAACAGATAAAGGTATTGAAGGATTTATGAAAGACTGGAAAGCAGTTTTTGGAAAATAGATAAAAATAAAAGACTCGCAAGAGTCTTTTTTAATTGTATATAGTTGCTGATATTTTTGAATTGAATGCTGCTAATTGAACTTGAATTACATAGGCAATAGCTATCATCAATGCTGCTATTGATGATCCTGGGAAAACACTAACTATAATAACAATCGCAAGTGATAGATTTCTAACTAATGTCCCATTTGACAACGCAATTGCATCTTCTTTATTAAAGAACTTTTTACCAATAAATAACGGGATAAAGAATGTAGCCCCATAAAATAGAATAAGTGGAATTATCATTTCTAGTATTATTGTTGGATCTTTAACAAGTATTTTTGCTTTTAAAGTCATTATAGTAAAAATAATAAGAACAACTCCAAGAATAGAGAACAATGGAAATTTTGGTTTAATAGATTTATTAAATTTCTCATCACCATATTTTTTTCTTAGGAGAAATTGAGTTAAGAAAGCTACTACTAAAGGTACTATAACAACAAGAAGTATTTGATATACAATTTCCAATACTGGAACATCAACTTCAGAGCCTAATAATACAGTTATGTATACTGGAATCAATAATGCACCAAGTAACAATCCGATAACAACCATTCTGATTGCTTCGCTAACATTACCCTTACTCATAACTGTCCAGCTAATAGTCATACCACTGGTTGGTAATAAACTCATCAGTAATAATCCTAATCTTAATGCAGAACTATCCTTAAAGAATATAATCCCAATTCCGAAAGCAATTAATGGAAAAACTATAAAGTTGATTAACTGAGTTACTACTTGTAACTTAATATTTCCTTTTTGTAACAAGCTACTAAATTTAAGAGTAACCATCATTGGATATACCATCATAATTGTTAATGGTAGGATTGCTTTTTTTAAAATTGATACATCGTTAATAAAGTAACCAACAACAACTCCTAAAACCATTGCAATTAGTATGCTGTAAATAAGATATTTTTTAATATAAGCTAATAAATTGAAAAACATAAAACACCCTCTTTTCTAAAATCTTCTCTTATATCATACCAAATAGTTCGTATACATACAATACTATTACTCAAATAATTTTAAAAAGGTAGAAAACTACATAATAATATTCCAATATTAATCTTCTCTAGTACTTGCATCCATCATATGCCACAATTCTCCAGCTGGTCCAATTAAGTGGAAAGTTCTACCATAATCAGCTAAAAATATTGGTTTTATCTTTGTATTTTCATATTTATCAATAAGTTTACTGGCAACATCATACAAACCATCCAAGTCATCAACAAATAATTGAACCATCATATTTTCTGCCCATACTTTTGTATAAGCATTTTGTAAAAAGAAACTATGTTCTTTAGTACCAAAAATTGTTAAATCTTCACTTCCCCACATTTCTGAAAATCCTAAATCTTTACAAAACTGTTTTGAAACATTATAGTCTATACTAGGTAAAAATGTTCTAAGTCCTTTTATATTCATAAAGCACCTCCACATTAATTATATCAATTAAATAATGTTTTTTAACTATAAATACAAAAAAAGAATGCTCTCTAATCGAGAAATGCATTCTTTTTAAAACTTTTAAATTTTCTACCTTCTATTTCAATCAATCCCTCTTGATTGACTTTAACTGTATCATATATTCTTTTTGACACAGTAAAGCTCTTAACATCCTTTTCTGTTTCAAAAGTAATGTAATACTTTGATAATTGTCCTTTTTCTATTCTTCCCATCCCATATTTGTATCGGTAAAGATTATTAATATTACGTTTTTCCTCATTTTTATCAATTACTTTTCTGATCAGTTTACCATTTATGGTTTTAATTTTTTTTGGTCTTGAAGCACTATTCTCATTTCTTCTTATAACAATGAAGACCATTATGATAAAAAGAATAAATAATGATAAGTAAATAGCAGGTGTTATAAACATCTTCCAAATCGGTAAAGATTGTAAAATCATTTCAAGTTCCCCCTAAAATTGAACTATGTATTGTCATCATTAAGATTAGCATGTTTTTCGCTAAAAAAATAGCATGTTTTACTCTTAAGTTATAAAAAAGTTTTCTGTTTATGAACTAGAAGCTTACTGCGTAAAGCACAATCATATAAAAATAGTACTTACATAAGATGAGATTTTTTGTTA
>Ga0102814_10001414_pt1 | contig 16913 bp, 15 predicted proteins | sample ColrivemetaGS741_FD_79112 | JGI IMG/M metagenome (GOLD analysis project Ga0102814, IMG submission 79112) | Estuarine microbial communities from the Columbia River estuary - Flood tide ETM metaG S.741 | ecosystem: Environmental > Aquatic > Marine > Intertidal zone > Estuary | place: USA... | reverse complement strand
TTTACGGCACAAAAAAGCGTTATAAAAAGAGAGAGAGATTTTATAAGAGTCATTTTTTTATTCATATGCGTTACATTTAAAATTTGGGGTTTTAACTTTATCTTATTACTGTTTCAATTGTTATTTTAGCCTTATGCAAACCAAAAAAACATATACCGTACAAGAAGCTACCAAAAAATTAGAGCATTATTGTGCGTACCAAGAACGTTGCCATAAAGAAGTGGTGCAGAAACTTACAGGTATGTACATGATACCTGAAGCGATAGATGTCATTGTTGTACACCTGTTACAGCATAACTTTCTAAACGAAGAACGTTTTGCCAAAACATTTGTAAGCGGTAAGTTCAAAATAAAGGCTTGGGGCCGTCGTCGATTAACTTTCGAATTAAAGCAAAAGGACATTAGCAAAGTTAATATAAATCAGGCACTTGCAGAGATTTCGGACGAGGAGTATAACGAGTTTTTTAACGATTTAGCCGAAAAAAGAGCGAAATTACTTAAAGAACCGGATAAATATAAGAAGAAAAAGAAGTTTGTAGATTACTTTTTATACCGTGGTTGGGAAAGTTATTTGGTGTACGATAAGGCTAATGAACTTATAAAATAAACCGTCATTGCGTATTCTATGACTGTAAACAAAAAAAGCGGAAATAACATCTGCTATTTCCGCTTTTAACTTTATATAAGGATGTTTTTTATAAATTGAAAGAAACACCAACGTTAACCGTAAACTGGTTGAATAATTTTTCGCCAGCATCTAAAACTTCGGTATTGTACTTTGCAAAAGGCACGTTAAATTCGGTATAAAGTCCGAAGCCATCAGAGAAAAAATAACGCATGCCTAAATGGCCACCAAAATTTTTAAGACTCAAATCTAGACCTGGATACACATCGAAATTTTCGTCAACATTAATTACGTTGCCTAAGTTGGCGCTAAAACGTGCTTTAACATCTAAACGATCGGTAGTATCTACCCCAAGTTCTATATCCTTGTTAAGGCCTAAAGCGTAAGATGATGAAATACCTATAGACATATTTTCGCCAATACCATAATCGTAAGATACATTAATACCCGTAGCATTGTTTTGTAAACTGGTACCTACCTGAAATTTGTTATCGTTAACACCTTTAAATGCCTGAGCATTAATAAGTGACACACTTAGTATGGTTACTATTAAAATTAGTTTTTTCATTTGATTTGAGTTTATATTTAATGGGCAAATATATTACAAGTTTTGTAATAAATTACTTTTTTATGCGTGTTTATCGGTTCTAATTACCGCTTGCCGATTTTTATAATCTATCCATTTTTGCCCTTTTATGCGTCGCATCGTGTTATCGAAATTGCGCATTATAAAAAAGTTATACAAGGCCTTACTAAAGTTTTTTGGGTTTCGGGCAATGGCTCTTAAACTCATGGAAAACCCCGGGGTTATATAACGCATATAGTGCCAGTAACCTTCGGGCATATACAAAACCTCGCCATGATTGAGTTCTGTTTTATAGCCTTGGGCTTTTTTAAGTAGCGGCCATTTCTCAAAATCGGGGTTGGCAAAATCGATGTCTTCGCGGGTAATTAAGGAGTGTGGTACTTTATACAGGTATTTATTTTGTTTCTGGTCGAACAGAATAATTTCTTTTTTTCCTTCAAAATGAAAATGAAAAATGTTTGCTAAATCTAAGTCGTAATGCATAAAAGTGTACGAATCGCGGCCGCCAAAAAACAGCATCGGAATGCCTTTCATGAGTTTTAAGCCAAAATCCGGAAACGAGAAATCGCTTTGTAACTGCGGAATTTCTTTAATGGCGTTCCATAAAAAAATACGGTATCTGGTTGGTTCGCGTTTTAGTAAATCGACATAATCGCCCAGTTTCATTTTAGCATGCGGCTCGTTAAAACCATCTTTATGGTGTACCGGTCTATCGTCGTAAAGCGGAACGGTCAGATCTCCACCAACGGCTTTCATATAGTCTAAATTCCATTTGGTGTAGGCAGGCCAGTCTTCTATAAATCGTTCAATAACCACAGGTTTTTGTGGTTTAAAATAATACTTTAAAAAATCCTCTTTGCTAATGGTTTTTATACGAGGAATATCTTGCAGATTTAGTTTCAACGGTTATAAATTTAGAATTCCAAAGTTAAGTAAACGATATGGAATTTGGAATGGTATTTTTGGGCGCCTGCCTGCCGGCAGGCAGGTTTCCTTTCAGGCCGCGCTTTCCACTATATCTTTTTTAATTTAGGATTGTTAATATGATATTGCTAATTTAAAAAAGGATGCCGCTTCAATCGCTAACGCAAAGCCAACTCAAAAACATATAAATTATTTAATATCAAAAAAGGTGTCAAAAAGCGCATAAAACTTTTCGGGCTCCTCCAAATAGGGGTTGTGCCCACTTTGTTCAAACATCACAAATTGTGCTTGTGGCATAAATGTTTTATACTGTATATTAAACTCTGGTGTTGAAACACCATCATATCTGCCGGCAACAATTAATGTTTTAGCAGTAACATTTTTTAGCTGTTGTCTGTAATCCTGATTAATCATACTGCCACTTACATCAAAATCACCATCAATACCAATAATGGTCGCATAAACATCATCTGCCCATTTTCTGTAAGGTTCTTTAGGTTCATTTCCTTTTATTGCTGTATTGTGATAATACACATATTTGGTTGGAAAACTGGCGTACAATGATTTTAACGGTTCCTGGCTAGACACATATCCTAAAGTTCTTAAAGAATCAACCCGTTTCCATTTTTCAGGGAAATGAGTTTTTGCATAAAAGTTATAACTATCACAATTGGCCTGCCACATGGCGCCACCATGAAAACCACTTATCAGCATTAATTTATCAACCCGATTCGGGTATTTTATAGCATAGGCTTGCGCCGGAACGGTACCGTAAGAATGCCCAACAATAGAAATTTTATCAAATTTTAAAAGTTGACGTAAGTTTTCAATAAGCGCTACATCATTTTCAACCGAGTATTCAGATTTGTCTTTGGCGTTGTCACTTTTTCCTCTTCCTAAAAAATCAAAAAACACCACGGTATTGGTTTTGTAATACTGTCCAAAATTGGCTTGCATATAGTCATGAGAATTACCTGGTCCGCCAGGTAAAAAGAAAATAGGCTCGCCGGTTCCTTTAACTTCTACATTAATTTTATAACCTTCAATTTCGTAAAATTTAGACTCGAATTTACTGAATATGTCTGGGTCTTTTTGAGAATATGAGGTTAAAGTAATAAGAAGTAAGACGAGACTTAGAAGCGCATTTAACTGTTTCATGTATTGAATATTTAGTATAAAAATACTTAAATTCAACTAGCTACAACAAAACATTTCACACGTTCTTTTACAAACAGGACAATTTTTAGTTAAAATTATAGCGTAACCCGAATAGCACATTGCTTTTTGGCATAGGCACTAGATTGGTTTCGGTATATTCTGCGTTGAAAATGTTATTGGCTGTAGCTGTTATTTCGAATTGTTTTAAGCTTAAAATAACCGATGCATCCCAAACATTATAACTTTCGCCATTGGTTCTTTCGGCATATTTATAAACAAAATTCTGACGGAAGTTTTTAAACAGCTGCGTACTAAAGCGCCCTGTAACTTGTTGCTTTAAAGAATTTATAGAGTAACGCGAAAAATTCGCATTAAGGCTTTTTACTTCATCTTCTAAAAAAGTATAACCGAAGGCTAATTGCTGATTGAAATTGCTGATTTTAAATGAATACGCACTGTTAAACTCCAGACCTTTCGTATTTAAATCTCTTATGTTGGTAGCCTGCCATTTATCGGTTGCATTTTCTTTAACGAAATCGATAAGTTTGCTCGCATCGCGATTAAAAAGCGCTACGGTTGCTGTAAATGTTGGTGTAAAATATTTTATTCCTATTTCTTGAGCAAAGGCTTCTTCCGGTTTTAAATTCGGATCGCCATTGGTTGATGGGTCGGTATAATATAAATCGGTATAGGTTGGTATTCTGTAAGTATAACCCATATTTCCGTAGGCTTTTAAATTGTCGTTTAAACGGTAACCCACATCAATACCAGGGAATGCATGAAATTTAAAATCTGAAAAATAAGTAACGGCAACGCCAGGAGTTATATCCAACTTATCGTTTGCCAGTTTAAACAAATGTTCTAAAAACAGGTTAGTCATAAAGCGGTTGCGTTCACCTAAATTATTACTTCGTAAGTAAATTTTAGACATATCGATTCCAAAACCTGTAATACCGGCACTTGAGGTGTACGATGCATTTACTTCGGCACCAATTTTATCGGTAATATGAAGGTTTCTATAAGCCGGCGGATTGTTACGAATGTACAGGTACATATCCTGGTTGCGTTTCCAGTAAACACGTGGTTTTATACTTAGTTTTTCGGTTGCAAATTGTGATGAAAAACTAATCAGGCTATTTTGAGTTTCTTCGTATTGGTTAACAGCGGCAGGATTTGCATAAAAACCATTGGCACCAAATTTACGTTCAGAAAATGATGATATCATTTCAATCGCTTTCGCTTTTTTGTTGAAGGTGCTTTTTATAAAATAATTCTGATTGTCGTAATCGGTATTAAAGCGATAACCTTCTGAAGTATTACGACTCGCGTGAATAATATGCGAAGAGTTTTCCAGATCAGAACCAACAGTAACCGATGCATTTAACTGATGAAACGAACCGCCTTCTACATTAGCCGAAACAGCATCTTTCGTAGCTTTTTTGGTTACTATATTAATAGCGCCGGTAAAGGCATTTTGCCCGAAAATTCGAGCTGCAGGACCTTTTATAATTTCAATACGCTCTATAACTTCAAGGGGTAATGCCGCATTCATGGTATGATGACCTGTTTGTGCATCGTCCATTTTAATGCCATCAATAAGTACCAAAGTCTGATCGAAACTTCCACCGCGAATATATAAATCGGCTTGCATACCAGCAGTTCCACGTCGTCTAACATCAATTCCTGCTTCTTGTTGCAATAAATCTACAAGATTTGTAGCAGCACTATTTTTAATTTCTGCAGATGATATGATGGAAATGGTTCTGGAATTCTCTGGAAATGGTAAATTTATTCGGGTTGAGGTGATTATTACTTCGCCAAGCGCTGTAGTATCTTGTTGTTTAATGGGCTCGTTTTGAGCATTTACGATGACGGAAACCAATATGGATAAAGCTAAAAAACAGTTGTTTTTCATAATAAGAAATTGAGTTTATTTTTGCGCTGCAAAATTCGTAACTTTCTGGACTAGTTAAGTAGTCCAGTTTTAAAATAATGAATAGTCCGGTTAGTAAACTTTTAAAGCAATTAATTCATCTTGAAAAATCGAATGCGACAGCCATTTATATTCAGGCTGCCCAACAAATTATTAATGCTATTCAACGTGGGTACTTAACAGAAGGCGTTTGGTTGCCCGGGACACGTACTTTTGGTCAGTTATTTAGCATTAACAGAAACACGGTTGTTGCTATTTACGATGAATTAGCGTCGCAAGGTTGGGTTGAAATTGTGCCTAATAAAGGGACTTGTATTTTAGTTCCGGAACAAAAAACAGCAGCCATTAAAGCTGCTTCGCAGCGTATTGATCAAGTACACAAATATGCAAAAACAACCGGTTTTCCTTTTCAGTCTTCTTTTAATTTAGCTTCTACGCGAGAACAGAATCAAGAAAAATACAGTATTAACGACGGGCAACCAGATTTAAGATTACACCCAACGCATCAATTCTCAAAATGGTATAGCGCTTCCATGAAGCGAAAATCCTTGATTTCAAAATGGAATCAAACATCACTATCTTCTTATTCTGCTTTCGAAATTCAATTATGTAATTATTTAAATGCCACACGCGGATTTCATATTAAGTCACGTAACTTAATGAGCACAAGAAGTATAGAGATGAGTTTGTATATTGTGTCTCAGGTGTTATTACAACCTAAGGATCTTATTTTAGTGGGCGATTTAAGTAACTACGCTGCCAATATGATTTTTCAGCAGGCTGGCGCCATAATAAAAACCATCCCCATAGACGATGACGGTATAGATGTAGAATATATCAGAAAGCATTTTATAAAAGATTCCATTCGTTGTATTTATGTATGTGCCCACCGGCATTACCCAACTACCAGGGCACTCAGTGCCGAACGACGGTTACAATTGATGCAGCTCGCAAAGGACTATCAGTTCGCCATTATTGAAGACGATTTCGATTACGATTTTCAGTTTGATGGCTCTGCCATGTTACCTATGGCAAGTTCAGATGCTAATGGTGTTATAATTTATTTAGGCAAACTGGGACAATCGTTATTTCCAAGTTTTCAAACAGGGTTTGTAATAGCGCCAGAAAATTTAATTTCGGAGGCTAAAAACTATTTAAAAATATTAGATAGCCAAGGGGATTTAATTCAGGAACAAATGTTGTCGGAACTTATTTATGAAGGCGAAATGCATCGGTTAATTAAGAAAAACATCATAATCTATAAACAAAGACGTGATTTTCTATGTGAATGCCTTTTAAAACATTTTAAGGAACATGTTTTATGGGAAAAACCTACGGGAGGTTTAGCGCTATGGTTGCGTTTTGATCCTAAAATATCTTTAGTTAAGTTAGCGTATCAAGCTCAGAAACTTGATTTATTTCTTCCAAAAAGAATTCTTTACCAAGATAAAAATACCTGTTGTATTCGTTTCGGATTTGGAGATTTAAACGAAGAAGAAATTGAAATTATAGTAACGAAATTACGGGCCGCATATAATGCGGTTTTAATGGGTTAATAATGGTTATGGCATGTTAACCGATTTCAATGCTAACAAAGAAGACGTTGATAAGAAATTAATAAAAGAGATAAGGAATTAAGATAATAATAAGGAATTACTTTATCAATTGCCTCCCCAATTCGGATAAAAACGGTAGACCTATCGTGTCATATTCATACACATTATCATTAAAAATCTGGTTTTTATTTACGTGAATTGTCACTGTTATTATGTATTCTTTTTTAGTTTTTTCATTAACTATAAAGGCACAATCTGTTAAGTATCCATAGGCATCACCTACTTTATTGTAAATTTTTATATGACTTGGAAGTGGTTGTTTAGTATCTCCAAAAACTAAAAATTTCACATAGCTATCATAATATTCCCCAGTAGTGTAACCTGCTTCCTTCGGAAGTGTTTTCATGGTGTTTATTAAAAAAGTTCTATCATCTGGCGCTAAATGAAATTGTTTTTCATAAGGATATAATTCTGGAAACATGAGCTGTTTCATAATTTGATGCAATGAGGTTATTGGCAAATAATTTTTCATAGAAAAATCCATTGGCTTATTAATAAGGCTATTGTTACTTATATAGCCCTTGCCTTTTAATGTTTTTGCTATTTGTAAAGGTTGAATAGGTTTATTTATAATAGAATCAGTTTTTAATATGATGTCGTTTTGATTGTAAAAAATTAATGGTTTCGTAATTAAGTTGCCAGAATTATTAACTGATAATCTATGTGAAATCCTAACATTTACCCCTTTTTCTGAAAGCTTTTGGTTTATATAATCTGTTCCTAAAAACTCGAATAAACGGTTATAGGCATCATTATCACTTATGGCGAATATTTTTTTAATTTCGTTAGATAAAGTTGTTTTAACACTATCGCCTTCTACATTAAAAACAGTATTTCTATTAATTAATTTAGTTGCTTCTAATTTTTCTAAGGCTAATATGGCAATAGGAAGCTTAACCGTACTGGCTGGATAAAAATAATTGCTGTCATTAACCTGAAAGTTGTAATCTTTAAACTTAACAGAATCACCCCGTCTATCAATTTCAGTAAATAAAATTTGAACTTCGTGTTGTTTTAGGTTTTCTATTACCGTTTTTATTTTTTTATTTTTAGACGATAAAATATGGTCTAGGCTATGATTAGAGGTTGAAGAGCAACCAACGGTTAACAAGCATAAAATAAATATTAAACGCATTAATGTTTTTATTAAAAGTTAACACTCAGATTGTATTTAAAGTTATAAAATTTTACCAATTGGTACAGTTTTATAGAATTTTTTATCCAATGGTTTATCAACATCCTTATTAGATACTGGCTTTTTGAGGTTTTAGTATTTTGTTTTTTATGAGCTTTTATATCTTATAAAACAGCTATTTACTTAAATTCCGTTTGACAGTCATTACAGATGTTTTTTGATTTTTCAAAAAACGGGAATAGCATGTAAATAAATTTTTTTCTGTTGGGAGGCGCCATTAAGATTCTGGTTGAATTACAGCTTGGGCAGTGCAAATCGTTACCATTTTCATCCTGTCGATAAGGTCTAATATCGTTATATATTTCTGTGGCTCTTTCAAAATCGTTATTGTGAACAAGAAGCTTTACACCGCCTATAGCCAGACTAATAAGTGGGTCTGAATCTATTGTTTTTTCATCTGCCAACATGGTTTTAATGTTTTCTGAATCTAACTTAGACTTGTAAGTTTGAGCTTCGGTTGAATATTCAAAAACAGCTAAGACTGTATAATTATCATTCATCTGTTTAATTTTGATTTTAACTTTTATGAAAAACTATTCATAGTGCAAAAATACTATCTTAGTTGTTTATATTTTTAACCATGAATAGATTTCTTTTTTTGTTACTCTGCTTTTTTGCTAGTAATGTTCTAACAGCGCAAGTTTCGTCGTCATATTCCATTTCATTTGACAATGCCGTACATCATGAAGCAGTTGTAAATGCAACATTTAAGGATTTAAATCCTGATGATCTCGAATTTAGAATGAGTAGAACATCTCCGGGGCGATATGCCTTGCATGAATTCATGAAAAATATATATGCGGTAAAGGTAACAAATAGCAAAGGTGATTTATTGGAGGTTTCAAGACCAGACCCTTATTCATGGCGGGTAAAAGAGCACGATGGTACTATTAACGTTAGTTATATTTTGTTTGCGAACATGGGTGATGGCACATATTCTCAAATTGATGAAACGCACGCTCATTTAAATATTCCTGCCACATTTATATACATGCCTAGTTTAGAAAATGAAGGAATTGAAGTAACTTTTAATGTGCGTGAAGATTTAAATTGGAAAGTGGCTACGCAATTAAAACCTATAAAGGATAATACCTATTACGCTAAAAATCTTCAGTATTTTATGGATAGCCCAACTGAAATTAGTAATTACAACATGCGATCGTTTGATGTTAAAGGACAAACCATCAATTTTATGTTGCACCATAATGGCACAGAAGCAGAATTAGATACTTATTTTGAAAAGGTAAAGAAAGTAGTGTTGCAGGAAGAAGCTGTTTTTGGGGAACTTCCAAAGTTCGATTATGGCACCTATTCATTTTTGGCATGTTATATTCCGAATGCTTCAGGAGATGGGATGGAACACAGAAATTCAACTATTTTAACATCAACTACCAGTTTAGCAAATGGCGGTATGGACAATAACATCGGGACGGTTGCTCATGAGTTTTTTCATTGCTGGAACGTAGAACGTATTCGTCCTAAAGCTTTAGAACCCTTTAATTTTGAAGAAGCAAATATGAGTGGCGAATTGTGGTTCGCCGAGGGTTTTACCAGTTATTTTGATGATTTGTCTTTATGCAGAGCCGGATTAATAAGTCCTGAAGCCTATATTAATGGCTTAGTAGGAACTTTTAATTATGTTTGGAATTCTCCGGGCAGAGAGTTTTTCAATCCTATTGAAATGAGTTATCAGGCACCTTTTGTGGATGCTGCACGTTCTGTTGATCCTGTAAACAGAGGGAATACTTTTATTTCGTATTACTATTACGGAAGTACGCTTGGCTTGGCCTTAGATTTAGCCTTGCGTGAAAAGGGTTTAACACTGGATGATTATATGAAATTGGTATGGAACAACTTTGGCAAGCAAGAGAAACCCTATACGGTTGAAGATTTACATGTTACTTTAAATACCTATGCAGGAATAGAATTTGGAAATCATTTTTTCAATGAGTATATCTATAAAAGTGACATGCCAGATATGAAGCGTTTGTTAAATACTGTAGGCGTGTCCTTAACACAAGACGCTAACAACATAGCTTTTGGTGCTATGGTCAAAAATGGTTTGATTACTGAAAACACCATGATGGGTTCATCCGCTTATAATGCAGGCTTAGATAATGGTGATAGAATTATTAAAGTTGGAGACTTTCTAATTGGTAATTCAAACAATTTTAATTCAGTGTTAAGCACATTCAAACCCAATGATGAAGTTAATATTGTTTTTGAACGCCTGGGAATAATGAAAGAAACTGTAGTAACATTACAAGCAAGTCAAGCTTATAACCTGAGTTTATTCGAAACAAATGCCATGAAGCTCAGTAAAGGCCAAAAAGTAAAAAGAGCGGATTGGTTAAAGCAGAAATAATTAAAGTTTCCCTAACTTTTTATTCTCATATGTTAAGATATTAATTTTGATTTTTTTGTTCAAATTAATTTTTATCAATAAAAAAATTATTGTTTATCGATAATTATTTATATTTGTTATTGTGAAACGATAATAAATTATTGAATTATGACCAGAAATTCCCTTTTAAATGCAGCAATCACATTAAGCAAAGTTGCTAAAACCTTTTTTATTTTACTGATTATAGGATTTACCGCAATATTTATTCATTTACAATTAGATAGAAATTTTTATAATTCGAAAAAAATTAATCTTAAAATTGAAGACGGATATTCGTATTCTATGAAGTGGAAGTCTGATACAAATGCTGACTATAATGAGATATTTACAATTGAAAAATTAAAAACCGGGTCACTTTATATCACATATTTAAAATTTCTTGGAGTGTTAGTTTTAATGTTTTTTTGTATTTGGGAGTTTCAAAAAGTTATGCAATCGGTAAAAGATATTAAAACATTTGGGAAAAATAATGTACAGTCGTTTAGAAGAATAGGGCTGCTTTTAATAGGATATGCTATTTTAACGAGTTACACTTCCTTTCGTTTTGAAAATGGTGGTTTTAAAGGAGTTTCTATTTCTTTCACTGTGATGTTTTTGATACTATTTGCCTTTATAATGGCTGAGATTTTTAAAGAAGGAGTCTTGTTGAAAGAAGAGAACGACCTAACCATATAATTATGTCAATAATCGTAAACTTAGATGTCATGCTCGTTAAGCGTAACTTGAAAAGCAAAGAATTGGCTGAAATTATTGGTATTACCGAAGCAAACCTTTCTATTTTGAAATCGGGGAAAGCAAAAGCGATTCGGTTTTCAACTTTAGAAGCTATTTGTATAGCTTTAGATTGCCAGCCCGCAGATATTTTAGAATTTATAGAAGATTAATTGAAGTCCTTATAGTTGTATTTTTTATTGCCGTCTATTTGCTAATAAAGGTGGCGGCTCGCCATTAAAAGGATTCCATCTACTAATGCTTTTAGCCTCCATACCTGCAGCATTTATTACAACTCTATCGCCATAGCGTTCACGCATTTTATCAATGGCCATACTTAGATTTAGAGAATGCTCATGGTCATCAAACAAATTAATCTGGTGTCCACCTTCTACCAAATGACTAAATTTTACACCAATAAGCCGTACCAGTAAACGCCGGTTATAAAGCTTTTGAAAGAGGTCTAAAACTACCGGAATAATGTTATGATCCATGGCGCTATACCCAATACTTTGTTGTTGGGTGTAGGTTTGAAAATCGGAATACCTGATTTTAAAAGTAACACAGGCCGTTAATTTATTACCACGACGTAACTGGTATGCTAAGTTTTCGGCCATGGCAATGATGATACCTTTAAGTTTTACAACATCGGTAGTATCTTTATTAAACGTGCGCTCGGTTGAAATGGATTTGCGTTCGTGGTATTGCATTACTGGGCTATTATCTATCCCATTTGCTTTTTTCCAGATGCTTAAACCATTTTTTCCAAGGACGCGGTGCATAAGTTCCATTGGCATTTCTTGTACCGTTTGAATGCGTTTTACACCCAAATCGCATAACGATTTATAGGTAACCTCGCCAACCATCGGGATTTTACGAACCGATAAAGGCGCTAAAAATGGTTTTTCGGTACCTGATAAAATGCGGATTTCATTATTGGGTTTCGCTTCGCCAGTGGCTATTTTTGAAACGGTTTTATTAATTGATAATCCAAATGAAATAGGTAATCCAGTTTCTTTGATAATGCGTTGTCGCAATTCGGAAGCCAGTTTATGGCAGCCAAAAAACTTGTCCATGCCCGTAAGGTCTATATAAAACTCGTCGATAGATGATTTTTCGTAAACAGGCACGCTTTCTTTAATAACATCGGTAACATCTTTCGAAAAATTAGTATAAATACCAGAATTACCACGTAGTACAATAGCTTCCGGACACAGTATTTTAGCCATACGCATAGGCATTGCAGAATGCACACCAAACTTACGGGCTTCATAACTGCAGGATGCCACAACACCTCTGTCAGACGTGCCACCGATAAGCACCGGTTTTCCAATTAAGCGATTATCGAGTAAGCGCTCGCAAGACACGAAAAAGGTATCTAAATCCATATGAACAATAGAGCGGTTGTCAGACATTATACAGCAATAGTTTTTGGAGTATCAGAATATCTGGGGTCTTCAATAACGGCGAGTTTGTACATGGAAATCACTTCCATATTGATGCAATCAAACTCTTCTAAAATTTTGCCTGTTATGGCATAAACGCCCCGGCCTCTAAAAGGGAATTTACTGGCTATGGGCGGAAAATGAACGGTGTCTATAAAATAACCTTCCCGGTCTATAAAGGTTCCGAAATACATTATTTGCTGATTTTTTGTCACCGTGTTTTTGGTGGTAATCAAGTAACCTTCAATACTCACAATTTTACCCACATAGTCTGGTAGTTGGGTTGCTTTTAGCGGATGTTTTGATGGATTTTGCAATAAATCAAAAGGGTTGCAAAGCGGAAAATCGAGTAATTCAATATCGTCAAAAGCATTTTCTAAAAACGTACTGGGGAGTTTGGGGGTTTTATAATTTATTTTTTCGGTTTTAAACAAGGTGATAATATGTTCTTCAAAGGAGACCTTATTAATTTTTAAATGCGCTTCCCACAGTAATTCTCGTTTATTAACCCCTGTAAACCGGAACGCATTTGTTTTTATAAGAATGGACAGTTGTTCTATGGAAATAGGAACGCGGTCTATAAAATCGTCTAAACTTTTAAAATGCCCGTGGTTTTGCCGTTCGATAAGAAACCGTTTAACCACTTTTGATTCTAAGGCATTCAAAAACATAAATCCTAAGTAAATGGTTTTGTCTTTTATGTAGGCTTCATTAAAACTGGTATTTATACAAGGCGCTTCTATAATAGCGCCGTGCATTCTGGCTTCATTAACATAGAGTTCGGTTCGGTAAAATCCGCCAAAATTATTAATGGTAGCCACCATATATTCTAAAGGGTAGTAAGCCTTTAAAAACAGACTTTGGTAACTCTCAACCGCATAAGAAGCCGAATGCCCTTTGGCAAAAGCATAACCAGCAAAACTTTCTATTTGCCGCCAGACATCTTCGGTTAAAGATTCCGGTTCTCCTTTTTGTTTACAGTTATCAAAAAAGAGTTGTTTTACCTGCAAAAATTCTTCACGTGAACGAAACTTACCCGACATACCCCGGCGTAATTTATCAGCTTCCGCCAGGGTTAAACCACCAAAATAATGCGCCACTTTAATAACATCTTCCTGATAGACCATAACACCATACGTCTCGGGCATGATGCTTAGTAACACGGGGTGCGCATCTTTTCTACGTTCAGGAAAACGATAGCGTAGAATATATTCGCGCATCATCCCCGATTTCGCAACCCCAGGGCGAATGATAGAACTGGCAGCGACCAACCCTAAATAATTATCAACCTGCAGTTTTTTAAGCAGCATGCGCATGGCAGGAGATTCTACATAAAAGCAACCAATCGCTTTAGCATTTCTGAGGATGTGTTTTATTTTTTTATCTTGCTTAAACCGCTTAATATCATGAATATCTATAGGTTCTTTTTCAGGATGATTGTAGGCAACAATCGCTACGGTATCTTTAATCTTTCCTAATCCACGCTGACTTAAAATATCAAATTTATAGAGTCCGATATCTTCAGCAACAACCATATCGAATTGCGTAGTTGGAAAGTTTTTTGGAGGCAAAAACGTAGCCGTATAATAATGAATGGGTTTTTCTGAAATAATAATACCACTGGAATGAATGCCCAAGTAGTTTGGAAACCCCTGAATGTACTTGCTGTATTTAATAACCAGCTGCGATAATGTATCGAGCTGATTTATTTGATACTTTCCTCGGGTAAGCAGATCCATTTCTGCTTTAGGTAACCCAAAAACTTTTCCCAATTCTCGTACCGAAGCTCTAAATTTAAAGGTGTTGTAAACGGTTAGGAGCGCCGTATTTTTAAAAGTTTTAAAAATGAATTCGGTAATATCATCGCGGTCTGTCCAGGAGAAATCAATATCAAAATCTGGCGGATTTTTACGGTACAGATTAATAAACCGTTCGAAATAAAGGTCCAATTCTATAGGGTCTACATCTGTAATGCGTAATAAATAAGCAACAATACTGTTGGCGCCACTGCCTCTGCCAACATAAAAATAATTTTTACTACGGGCATATTCTATAATGCGCCAGTTAATAAGAAAGTACGATACAAAACCTTTTTCTTTTATAATCGCCAGCTCTTTTTCTATGCGGTTGTAAATAACATCGTCGGGATTTTCATAACGATAGGCTAAACCATTATAAGTCAGTTTTTTTAATAAGTCATAATCTTCAGCTTCGCTTTTGGTGTATGATTTTTGATTGTTTGGTATTTCTTGCGAAAAATCGAAGGCAATATCACAATGGTTTAAAATGGTTTCGGTGTTTTCTAAAAGTTCGGGGAATTCCTGATAGGTTTCACACAACTCATTATAAGGTAACATCACGTCTGTTTCTTGCGCTTGTTCCGTTTTAGGCAGCTTACTCAATAAGGTGTTATTATCGATAGCGCGTAATAATCGGTGCGTGTTAAATCCTTTTTTATTTTCAAAAGAAACCGTTTTTAACACCACTAACTTACTTCTGAAGTTATTCCATTTAGAAAATTTTAGTTTGTTGAGGTCTTGTGGTTTTATGCCTAAAAACTCGTTGCCTTTAAGCTCGTAATCACTCTGATTTTTATACGGGTAAACAACAAAAGTATCTTCTAGCTGAGGTGCTTTTCCAGGAATTTTTAAACGACCATCGTGTAAAAATGCAGAAAGATACTGGTTGATGTTTTGAAACCCATTATTGTTTTTAGCTAATAAAATAAATTGTTGTTGGGCGCCATTTCTAAAATCGACACCGAGTACGGGTTTAATTTCATATTTTTCAGAGAGTCGCACAAAGTCTAAGCAAGCCGACGTGTTATTAATATCGGTTAGTGCTAATGTTTGAATGCCGTTTTTTGAGGTGATGGCAAGCAATTGCTCAGGCTTTATAGTGCCATAGCGCAAGCTGTAATATGAGTGACAATTTAGATACATAAGATTAACAAAATTAGCTACTATATGTAGTTTTTGTTGCTTATATTTGTAGTAAATAATGTTAAATTATGAAATGCCTACTAGTTATAGAAGACTCGTCAGACGAAATTTTTAGAAAGTAATGACATCTGGCATTTAAAAAAACAACTATTAACAGATAAAATATATACAAACAAACATTAAACATTTGCGTGCTTTAAAACAGTTTTCGCAAGAACGGTTTGCAGACGAATTGAATTGGACGCGTTCTATGGTTGGGTCTTATGAAGAAGGACGCTCAGAACCACCCATAGACCGATTGATAGAGTTTTCTAACTACTTTAATATTCCTATAGATATTCTGGTGAAGAACGATTTACGGGCGGCAAGAGACACTTCATTTATCGAAGTAGGAAATAAGCGTGTATTGTTTCCTATTACAGTTAATGAAGCTAACGAAGATCTTATAGAGATAATCCCCATAAAAGCAACCGCAGGCTACTTACAAGGGTATGCTGACCCTGAGTATATAGAGCAATTGCAAAAAATAAAACTTCCTTTTTTACCAACTGGAACACACAGAGCGTTTCCTATAAGTGGCGATTCTATGCTTCCTGTAAAAGATGGTTCGTTTGTGGTCGCTAAATTTGTTGATGATATAAAGGATGTGAAAAATGGCAGAACCTATATTGTTTTAACTAAAGAAGACGGATTGGTTTACAAACGTGTTTACAATAAAATAGAAGAACGAAACTGTTTAGAATTACATTCGGATAATAAAACATATACGCCTTATGATGTGCATATGGAACAGGTTATTGAGCTTTGGGAATTTACCTGTTGTATTAATACGCAGGAGTATAGCGAAAACGAGCTGAAATTAAGCAGTATCGTAAATATGTTTCAGCAACTTAATGTGGAGTTGAAATCGATTAAAAATTTAGATAAAGCGCTGGAATAAGTATTCAAAACGAATAGAGATTAAGCACAAAAAAAACGCGAAGCATTTGCTTCGCGTTTTTTATATATGTTGTTTTAAATAAAATTTAATCTGCTAAAACAATAATTTTATTGTCTTTCATTTCAAGAGTACCAGAGTTAATTTTTAGTAAGGTGGTATTTTTGTCACCTTTGGTAAATTTATCTTTAACCTCTTCATTTAATTCTATATTTCCTGAAATTTTTATGTAACCTTCTTTTAATAAAGAAACAATAGGAGCGTGGTTATTCAACATTTCGAAACCTCCATTAACTCCGGGAACATTAACGCTAGTTACTTCTCCGCTAAATAAAGTTGCTTCAGGTGATACAATTTCTAAATACATACTAAAACTTGTTTTAGTACCCTGAACTTGTTTCAGGGTCTTTTATTTTTTATCTGAAATTCAATTTAAA
>Ga0102814_10001412_pt1 | contig 16928 bp, 16 predicted proteins | sample ColrivemetaGS741_FD_79112 | JGI IMG/M metagenome (GOLD analysis project Ga0102814, IMG submission 79112) | Estuarine microbial communities from the Columbia River estuary - Flood tide ETM metaG S.741 | ecosystem: Environmental > Aquatic > Marine > Intertidal zone > Estuary | place: USA... | reverse complement strand
TAAGAATCGCTCCAAAAATAACATTTAAATATAAGTTCTTAAAAACCATTTTCTCCATAATATTGTTCCTTTCTTAATAAAAAAATTTATTTATGTATCTATTATAACTTGATATCATATATTTGAAAAGAAATTAAATCAATATATAAAAAAACCTCCACATTAGTGAAGGTTTTTATTAAATATATTATTTTACGTTATAGAATGATTTAATCCCATTATATTTCGCAGTTTCTCCTAATTCATCTTCAATTCTTAATAACTGATTGTATTTTGCAATACGATCTGTTCTAGATAATGAACCAGTTTTAATTTGACCTGAGTTAGTTGCTACAGCGATGTCAGCGATAGTTGAATCTTCTGTTTCACCTGATCTATGAGATACTACTGCAGTATAACCAGCTTTTTTAGCCATTTCAATTGCTTCAAAAGTTTCAGTCATTGTTCCAATTTGGTTAACTTTAATTAAGATTGAGTTAGCAATTCCTTCTTCAATCCCTCTTGCAAGTTTTTCAGTATTTGTAACGAATAAATCATCACCAACTAATTGAATTTTTTTACCTAATTTGTCAGTTAATACTTTCCATCCGTCCCAGTCATTTTCATCTAAACCATCTTCGATTGAGATAATTGGGTATTTATCTACTAATTCAACATAGAAATCAGCTAATTCTGAAGAAGTTAACTCTTTTCCACCTTCACCAGCTAATACATAAACACCTTTTTCTTTGTTATAGAATTCACTTGAAGCAACATCCATAGCAAGCATAATATCTTTACCAGGAACATATCCAGCATTTTTGATAGCTGTCATAATTACTTCTAAAGCTTCTTCATTAGATCCTAAGTTTGGAGCAAATCCACCCTCATCACCTACTGAAGTATTGTATCCTTTTCCTTTTAAAACTGCTTTTAAACTATGGAATACTTCTGCACCCATTCTTAAAGCTTCTTTAAAAGTTGGAGCACCTACAGGCATAACCATGAATTCTTGGAAATCAACGTTATTATCTGCATGTGAACCACCATTGATAATGTTCATCATTGGTGTTGGTAATTCTTTTGCATTGAATCCACCTAAGTATAAATATAAAGGTAATCCTACATAATCAGCTGCTGCTCTAGCAACTGCCATACTAACACCTAATATAGCGTTAGCTCCTAATTTCCCTTTATTTTTAGTTCCATCTAAGTCAATCATAATGTAATCGATTAAAACTTGTTGAGTAACGTCCATACCAAGTACTTCAGGAGCAATAACTTCGTTAACATTTTTAACAGCAGTTTCTACACCTTTTCCTAAATATCTAGACTTAACTCCATCACGTAATTCTACAGCTTCATGTTCACCTGTTGAAGCACCACTTGGTACTAAAGCTCTACCGAATGCTCCTGAATCTGTGTAAACTTCCACTTCTATTGTTGGGTTACCACGAGAATCTAATACTTCTCTTGCGTATACATCAGTAATGTATGGCATTTAAAACATCTCCTTTTATTAATTAAATTTTTAAAATATCATTCATATGTATTATATGATAAATAAGGCTATAAAACAAATGATATATATATTTTGAAAACACTTTCAAAAAATAATATTTTATAATAAAAAAAGCACAAAATGTGCTTTATTTTTTTATTAAACTTTTACCTGTCATTTCAGATGGTTGTTTTACCTCTAAATACTCTAAAATAGTAGGAGCAACATCAGCTAATACACCATCTTCTCTAATTTCAATATTTTTATCAGTAATAATTAGAGGAACAATATTTGTAGTATGAGCTGTAAATGGTTTACCATTATCAGCTAACATTTTTTCTGCATTACCATGATCTGCTGTAATTAGCAATACTCCGCCTTTTGCAAGAACAGCATCTGCTACTTTACCTACACATTCATCAACAGTCTCAACAGCTTTAACAGTTGCTGGGATGTCTCCTGTATGTCCAACCATATCGCAATTTGCAAAATTAAGGATAATCATACTATGTTTATCTTTTGCTACTTCTTCTAATACTTTTTCAGTAACTTCATAAGCACTCATTTCTGGTTTCATATCATAAGTAGCTACTTTAGGACTATTAACTAACACTCTTGTACTATTTTTAATTTCTTTATCAAGTCCACCATCAAAGAAGAATGTAACATGTGCATATTTTTCAGTTTCAGCAATACGTAATTGATTTAATCCAGCATCACTTACTACATCACCAAGCATATTATCTAACTGCTGTAATGCAAAAGCAATTTCACCTTTAACATTTGGACTATAAGACATTGTAGAAATAAATAACAAATCAGTTGGACCATTTTTATAATCCACTTTTGAAGCCTCTGGATTAGAAATTGCAGTACCAATTTCAATTGCTCTATCTGGTCTAAAGTTAGCGAATATCACGCTATCTTTGTTTCCAACAATACCTTTTGAATCTACATTAAATGGAATAACAAATTCATCATCAATCCCATTTTCATAATTTGCATTTACACCTTCTGAAGTTGTAGCGAATTTTGGCCCTTTTGCTTCAACTAAAACATCATAAGCAAGTTGGATTCTATCCCAGTTTTTATCACGATCCATCGCATAATATCTACCATGCACTGATGCAACACTACCGTAGTTTAATTCTGCCATAAATTCTTCGATTTCTTCTAAATATATTAGTGCACTTCTAGGAGGTACATCTCTACCATCTAAAAATGCATGCACATATGTTTCTTTTACACCTTGTTTTTTTGCTAGTTCTACTAAAGCTTTAATATGATTGATATGAGAATGAACTCCACCATCACTTAATAATCCAAAAATGTGTAATTTTGAATCATTATCATTAACATTTTTAATAGCTCTTAAGTAAGATTTATTTTCAAAAAATGTACCATCTTTAATTTCTTTATTTAATCTAGTAAGAGATTGATAAACAATTCTTCCTGCTCCTAAATTTAAATGTCCAACTTCACTATTACCCATTTGTCCATCAGGTAGACCAACATTTAATCCACTAGCTAATAAATGACTAGTCGGATATTCTTTCATTAATTTATCTAAACGTGGTTTTTTTGCCATAAAAACAGCATTACCCGTATTGTCTTCTCTTAACCCATAACCGTCCATAACGATTAACACTACTGGTTTTTTCATTATATCACCTCTATCAATGATATTATACTACATTAAAACATAGAATAATAATAAAACACAATGTGCGGTAGCGTTTTCATATTTGTTATATTCACTATGAATGTTACTCTTTTTATATTATAATATCTTCGAGAGGATTGATAATATGAAAACTTTAAAACTGAATAAATTATTAAAAACCCTTATTACAAATAAAGACAAGCAAATATTAAATTATACAGTTCCAGACCTTTGGAATTGTTTTGACTATAGTCCAGAAAAAATCATTAGATTACATTCAAATGAATTGATGGTTAATCCATATGATTTTTATGCATCAGTAATCCAGGATTATATCTTACCTAAAGCTAAGAAAGACATTGATTATAGTAAATCACTTTCATTAGGAACGAATAGAAAAATGCCTAAATCAAACTACATTGGTGGAGACTGGATAAAAGAGAGCGTAGTTTATTCAACTATGATAAGAGCTAGTGCTGCTTGGGATAGTGATCGCTCTGGATATGTTGATGAATCAAATATTTATCACATGCCTGAAACGGGTTCATTTGTTAAAATGCTAAGTTTGCTCCCACTTCTTAAAAAAATGGGTGTAGATGTTGTTTATATGCTACCAATATCAAAATTTAGCTTAAAAGATAAAAAAGGAGATTTGGGAAGTCCATATGGTGTTTCAAATTTCAATCAACTTGATCCAAATTTAAAAGATCCACTTACTGGAAACAAAATAACTTTAGATGAAGAATTCACTGCTTTTGTTGAAGCATGCCATATTCTTGATATGAGAGTTATGATTGATATTATACCTAGAACTAACTCAGTAGAAAGCGACCTTGTAAGAGAATGCCCAGAATGGTTCTATTGGATTAAAGCAAGTGAATATGAAAATTACAAAGTACCAAAAATCGCAAGTTTAGATGAAACAATTAACCCATCATTAGAAAATATGAAACTAGTATATAAAGATATCGATACATATCGACATATAAATATGTTCCAATATGATCCTAAAACACAAAATCCACAACTTTGGGAAAAAATTAAAGATAGTGAAAACATCTCAGAAGCAATCGAAGACAACTTTAATCTTCGTGTAGCACCTGCATTTAGTGATCAAATAAACGATGCACAGCCACCATGGACAGATGTTACATTCTTTAAAATGTATAAAGATCTTCCCAAACAAACAAGAAGCTTATTAGATACCATTGACCGCCCTCCATATATTTTGTTTGATACCATTAAATCAAATATCTATCAAGGAGATATTCCTAATAAGGAATTATGGGAAAAACTTGGGGATATCTGTCCAAGTTATCAACGACGTTTTGGAATTGATGGAGCTAGAATAGATATGGGCCACGCCCTTCCAAAAGAACTACTTGATCTAATTATTGGTAATGCAAAAAAACTAGATAAAGATTTTAGTTTTATCGCTGAGGAGTTACAACCTTCAAACGCTAAAAAAGCAAAAGATAATGGATATAATATGATCATTGGAAATGGATTTGTAATGGAACCACGTATTTGGGAAGGTGCTCTACATGAATTCATGTATTCAGCAATTAATCTTCCAATACCTTCATTTGCATGTGGTGAAACACATGATACACCACGTCTAGCAGCCAGAGATGGTGGAGAAACATTATCTCGAGTACTTACAATTCTTAACATGTTCACTCCCAACTCAGTACCATTCATTAACAGTGGACAAGAGGTTTATGAAAAACAACCAATGAATACCGGACTTGATGCTAGAGAAAATGAATTATTCATGCTTGATGAGGACGATCCTTACTATGGTAAGTTAGCGTTATTTGATAAATATCAATATCATTATACAAATGATAGAAGATGGGAAATACCAGACTTACTAGATGCTGTTAGACCAATTAGAAAAAAATATTTAAAACAGATAACTAATAAAAATTCATTTGTGCCAATTTACACAAATGACCACCCAAAGACATTTATTGGTTTTAGCTACTTCAAAAAATCAGTAGATAACAAAAATAATATGCTCATTGTTCTTGCAAATGCAAATCCATATCATGAACAATATGTTAAGCCAAATATTGAAGAATTAAGAAATAAAGCATTCAACAATGAAATGGAAGGAAAACTACTTCTTTCAACTCATGAATTACCAAGAGAATTTAAACAGTTTTCTGACTTTAACACATTAGATATACATCTAGGTCCTGGAGAAATAAAAATTATTGAATTATAAAAGTCTGATAAATTCAGACTTTTTTTGTTATAATATTTATCGAGGTGATTATATGATACTTGTATTAAATGGTTCTCCAAATTCTAATTCAAAATCAATGACTATTACAAATCAACTGATTGCAGATAAAAAGAACGTAAAATTAATTAATGCATACGACCTAGAACTAGATAGCTGTGATGACTGTAAATTCTGCACAACAAATATTGGATGTGTTAAAAGTGATGATATGGATCAGATATACCAATTTTTAGAGGAAACTGACTCATTGATAGTATCATCTCCAATTTACTTTGGAGCTCTGAGTGATAAGATGATGAAAATAATAAATAGATTTCAGCGCTATTATGGGCAAAAATACGATTTGGAAGATTTGAATTTTCCAACAATAAAAACCATTATTTTTATCACTACTCAAGGTTCAGAAAAAAGCAAAATGATAAACGGTGCTAATTTAACTATGGATATCGTTAGTACGCTATTTGAAGCTAAAAACATTTATTCAATTAATTCCTTTCAATCAGATGATTTTGACCCAATAAAGAATGAAGTTATAATTAATAAAATAAATGAAGCAAAAAGTATGTTATAATCTTACTAGAAAAGAAATGGGGAATACTTATGAGAGGTAGACTTATAAGAAAGAACAACTCGATAATCGGGTTTATATTCTATATATTAATGTTTGCAACAGCGTTAACAATGCCAAGATCTATATTTTGGATTAATTACACTGTATTTGTTGGCATAATATTATTTTTTGTGGCTGCGTGGATTGTCTTATTGCTATACCTAAGACAAAACTTAGTTCATGATTACGAAAATCAAATGATGGATTACTACGTATTTGATTTAATATATTTATGGGGTTTACCAATAATTATATTCTTATTTATATCAAGAACAGGCTGGCCAATATATCAAAGTATATATGTGTTCTACTTTCATTTTATTTCACTCCTATTATTTACATTCTTTAGAACAGTGTTATTTAACACAAGACATGGTGGAGTAATGAGATTAATAGTAAAATTTACATTTCCAATGATTAATGTATTGATAATAGATAGAATCTTTAATATTAGATGGATGATTGATCAAGCTGGTGGATATTAAAAAAGAGACAATAAATTGTCTCTTTTATTTTTTTTCTGATAAAAACTTCAATTCAGGCTTTACAACTCGATCATAAATAACATCAATAATATAAACCATAAAAGGTAACACAGCAAGTGTAACTCCAAATCTCCATGGTAACATTGCATATACACTTCCTTTATCATAAAGTGTTAATAATCCAAGTGTATTAAAAGCTAGTTCTGTGAGTGATGCTAGCATTACCGCTAGAGCAATTCTCTTTATTGTAAGATTACTTCTTTTAAACAAGAATAACCCTGGAATAACTCCCCACATTATTGTGGAAATAGTAAAGAAATTAAAACTAATTCCATATCCTAAAATCGTTGCATAAAGTAAATCAACTACATACCCTGCTATCCCACCAATAAGGGGACCGTAGAGAATAGATAAAACTACAAGTGGTGCTCCATAAGTATTGATTCTAAGCCCACCAATTAGAGGGCTAAAGAAACTCTTAAGAACAACAGCTAGAGCTACCATTACAGCTACTCTTGTTAAAACTTTTACATCCATAAATTTTGTTTGAAACTTCATAATAAAAAAACCTCCTAAATTTTTAGAGGCCCGAAGAAAAAAGTGAATTCCAGCGGACGCACTTACTAAACCGCCACGTTTGTGTTCGTTTATACCCGACATCCCATGGTATAATACTTAACGCTTAGTAGTTACTCTGATAAACTGATTCTACTATGATGAACAATATAAAGCAATATATATTAATTAAAATCTATTTTTCCTAGTTGACCACGTTCTAAAAAATCATTCGTTTTAGTGAAAATTTTACTCCCAAAAAAAGAATGTCTTGCCGATAATGGTGAAGGATGGCTGGTAGTAATTATCAAGTGGTTTGGATTTGTAATCAAATCACTTTTTTTAATTGCGTTATTCCCCCATAAAATAAATACTTTGGGTGATTCATCTTTATTTAACTCGCTAATAATTTTATTTGTAAATATCTCCCAACCTTTATTTTTATGACTAAGTGGTTTATGAGCTTCAACTGTTAATATTGTATTTAATAACAATACCCCCTGTTTTGCCCATTCAGTTAGATTTCCGTTATTTCTTGAAGTTATTCCTAAATCATTATGCAGTTCCTTAAAAATATTTCTAAGTGACGGTGGAACTTTTATTCCTTCATTAACACTAAATGCAAGTCCGTGAGCTTGTCCTTTACCATGATAAGGATCTTGCCCTATTATAACTACTTTAACCTCATTAAAAGGTGTAAGTTTAAATGCATTAAAAGTATCCTCCATAGGTGGATATATTTCTTTTTTATCAATCTCTGATTGTATAAAGTTATTTAGTTTAATGAAGTATTCTTTTTTAGATTCTTGGCTGAATAGATTAGACCATTTTTTATCTAGATTTTTAAAATAAAGCGACATAGATTCCTATCCCAATCATTAATACTCCAGCTAATCTAATTCCAATTAGTTCTGTTGGAGAAATATCTTCATCATTTGCCTCATAACCTTTTCTCTTTTTATCTCGCTGATATACGTATTTAGGGAAAATCAATGCTGTTAATCCAAATAATAATGAAATAAAACCAAATATCTGAAATATCATACTATCAACTCCTCATAAAGATTATAGCATAAAAAAAGCACTGATTGCTCAGTGCTTTAATATTAATTATTATCTTTTGTTTTTCAATTGTGATTGTGCTGCTGAAATAATAGCAACTGGGATTCTAAATGGTGAACAAGAAACATAATCTAATCCTGTATTGTGGAAGAATTCAACACTTTCAGGATCTCCACCGTGCTCTCCACATACACCTTTAATAATAGATGGGTTTTCTTTAGTAGCTGTTTTACAAGCCATATCTACTAATACTCCAACACCTTCTTTATCAATTGATGCGAATGGATCATCAGGCATAATGTTTTTCGCTTTGTAAGCTCCTAAGAATTTACCAGCGTCATCACGGCTATAACCGAATGTCATTTGTGTTAAGTCATTTGTACCGAAACTAACGAACTCAGATAATTCAGCAATTTTTCTTGATTTAATTGCTGCTCTAGGAGTTTCAATCATAGCTCCAATTTTGTATTCAACTTCTACACCAGATTCTGCGATTAATTGATCAGCAGTTTCTTTAATTACATCTTTAAGGTAGTTTAACTCTCTATACATAGATACAAGTGGTACCATGATTTCAGGGTATACTTTATGTCCAGCTTTAGTAACGTTAATAGCAGCTTGAATAATTGCTTTAGTTTGCATAACAGTAATTTCAGGATGTGAAATTCCTAATCTACAACCTCTATGTCCAAGCATAGGGTTAAATTCAGCTAAAGTTTCAAGAGCTCTGCTTAATCTTTCAGGAGTTATTCCTAAGTTTTTAGCAACTTCTTCAACTTCATCTTCTTGAGGTAAGAATTCATGTAGTGGTGGATCTAATAATCTAATACATACAGATTTACCAGCCATAACAGTAAATAATTCTGTCATATCTTTTAATTGATGAGGTAATAATTTATCTAACGCAAGTTGTCTCTCTTCAAGAGTTTCTGCGATAATCATTCTACGTACGTCTAAGATTCTAGTTTCATCAAAGAACATATGTTCAGTTCTACAAAGACCAATACCTTCAGCTCCAAATAATAAAGCTTGTCTAGCATCTCTACCGTTATCAGCATTTGCTTTAACTCCTAAGTATTTAATTGCTTTTGACCATTCTAAGATAGTTTGGAATTCAGCACTAAATTCAGGATCTTTTGTTTCAATGTCTCCAAGGTATACATTACCTGTAGAACCATCAATACTAAATGGAGTTAATTCAGGATATTGAACACCGTTGATTGTCATGTATCCTTCTTCTTCATTAATATTTAAATCAGAACATCCACTAACGCAGCATTTACCCATTCCACGTGCAACTACTGCTGCATGTGATGTCATACCACCAAGTTGAGTAACGAAACCTTCACATACGATCATACCTTCGATATCTTCAGGTGAAGTTTCTTTTCTAAATAATAAGAATTTTTCTCCAGTTTCTTCTTTTAAAGCAGCAGCTTTTTCTGAACTAAATACGATTTTACCAGATGCAGCACCAGGTGATGCAGCTAATCCAGTTGTAAGTACAGTAGCGTCAGCCATAGCTTCTTCTTTGAATACTGGGTGTAATAATTGGTCTACAGCATTAACATCAACAGAAGCAACTGCTTCTTCTCTAGTTAATAATCCTTCGTTTGCCATATCAACAGCAATACGGATTCCTGCAGCACCAGTACGTTTACCACTACGAGTTTGAAGAATGAATAATTTTCCTTCTTCAATTGTAAATTCAACGTCTTGCATATCTTTATAATGTGCTTCTAAGTTGTCTAAGATATCTGTTAATTCTTTGTAGATAGCTGGAGACACTTTTTCTAAATCTTCTAATTTTAATGGAGTACGGATACCAGCAACGATATCTTCACCTTGTGCATTAAATAAGAATTCTCCCCATACTTCTTTTTCTCCAGATTTAGGGTTTCTTGTAAATAAAACTCCAGTTCCTGAATTGTCAGATGTATTTCCGAATACCATTTCTTGAACGTTTACAGCAGTTCCCCATGAATGTTCAATTCTGTTATGGTTTCTATAGATTACAGCTCTTGGAGTATCCCATGATTCGAATACAGCATTAACAGCCATTTCTAATTGAGTGTATGGATCTTGTGGGAATGCTTTCCCAGTAGCATTTTCAACGATAGCTAAATAAGACTCAGAAACGAATTTCCAATCTTCAGCAGTAAATTCTAAATTGCTGTCATAACCTTTTTCTTTTTTAACACTTACAAGTACACCCTCGAATAACTCATATTCAACACCTTGTACTACTTCTCCAAACATATGGATAAATCTTCTGTAGATATCCCATACAAATTTTGGATTTCCAGTTTTTTCAATCATACCAGCAACAGCTTCAGTAGTTAATCCAAGGTTTAGGATTGTATCCATCATCCCTGGCATAGAAACTCTAGCTCCAGATCTTACTGATAATAATAATGGATTTGTGTTCGATCCAAATTCCTTACCAGTTTCTTTTTCTAATCTTGCAGTGTATTCTCTCATATCAGCTAATAATTCAGCAGAATTTTTTCCACCATTTGCATAATAATCAGTACACATATCAGTTGTAATAGTGTATCCTCCAGGTACAGGAACTCCCATTGTTTTCATTTCTGATAAGTTTGCTCCCTTACCACCAAGTAAATTCTTTTGTGATTTGTTTCCTTCACCAAACATATAAATTCTTTTCATTTTGCGTATCACCTTTCTATACTATAATATAAATCAAAAAGTCCGAAATTATTATATCACTTAAACATAGTATTTTCAACTAATAAACATAGACTGAAAACGCTTTTTTAAACTAATTAAAACTAATAAAAACTAATAAAAAAAAAGACAGGTTTTTAAGCCTGTCTATTTTGATACTTTAATTAGACTTCCATCTGGATTTGGATTATCTTTAATATATTCTAAGATTGGATTATAATGTTCGTCTTTTCCAGGTTTACAATCTGATAGCTTTTCAACGTTTCCATCAACAATATTTTCCGCAAAACCAGCACATCCAGGATACCCACAAGCACCACAGTTATACCCAGGTAATAACCCAGTTATCGTTTCGATTCTTTTATCAATTTCAACTTTAAATATATCACTAGCATACGCAAGTCCAAGACCAAGTATTAATCCCATTACTGCAAGTGTTATTAACGCCGCCATATAATCTCTCCTAATCCTTTAATGAGCACGCAAAATTATGGCACCCACCGCATTTAACTTTATCAACAATTTCTCTACATTCTTCAGGGATTGGTGTCTTCTTATTTAAGATATATAATCCCATATAAGTAAGAACTAATCCTCCAATAACTAATATCGGTATCAACATTAGATGATACCGTTAAGTCCAAGAAAAGCAACACTCATGATTCCGGCAACCACTAAACTAATTGGTACACCTTTCCATGCGTCTGGTACATTACTTGAATCTAATTTTTCTCTAATTGAGCTAAATGCAAAAATAATTAATCCGAATCCTAAACTTGTTCCTAAAGCAGTAAATACTGCAAGTGCAAGTCCTTGTCCATATGGAAGTGATTCAGTCCATATGTTTGAAATATTTGACTCACTAACTCCTAAAATAGCACAGTTAGTAGTAATTAATGGTAAATAAATACCTAAACTTTTATAGAGTGACTTACTATATTTTTTTAATACCATTTCAACAAATTGCACTAAACTAGCAATTACTAATATAAAAGCAATTGTTGAGATATAAGGAATATTAAATTCATAAAGAATTAAATCATAAATAGTATATGTAACTGCCGATGCCACAACCATAACAAACATTACAGCCGCACTCATTCCAATTGCACTACTAGTTTTTTTACTAACTCCTAAGAAAGGACATATACCAAGGAATTGCATTAAGATAACATTGTTAATCAGCATTGCACTGATTATTGCTGTTGCGAATACAGTCCAGCTCATTAGTTAGCACCTGCTTCCTGAAGTTTTGCAGCGGCTGCTTTTTTAGCCAATGCTGCTTTTTTCTTTTCAGCTATAAGTAATTTTTTAGCTTCAATTTCTTTTTTAATTCTTTGGTTCTTTCTAAATTGCATACCTGCAAGGATTAATCCTAAAGCAATGAATGCACCTGGTGCGATACTAAACATACTTAAACTATAGTTTGATATATCGAAACTACTGTTAAATAATTGTCCAATCCAGTCGAGTGTTAAGAACACAATTGGATCTTGTCCTTCTTTTAAGAAGAATCTTAAATATTCTCCATAAACCAATGAACCTGTTCCTAAAAACTCTCTCATTACTCCAATTACAATTAATGCAAATGTAAATCCAAGACCCATTCCAAGTCCATCTATTGCACTATCAAGAACATTGTTTTTAGAAGCAAATGCTTCTGCTCGTCCTAAGATTAAACAGTTTACAACGATTAATGGAATAAACACTCCAAGAGCATCATATAACTCTACAGCTTCAGCTTGTGTAAACATTTTAATAATTGTTACAAATGTTGCAATAACAACGATATAAGCTGGAGTTCTAATTTCATCAGGAATAAATCCTTTGATTAAACTAATGAAGATATTACTAAATGTTAATACTAAAATTACTAAGATACCCATACCTAAACTTGTTTCAAATGTACCTGTAACTGCTAATGCAGGACACATACCAAGTAAGAATACAAATATTGGATTTTCTTTAATAAATCCTTTTAAGAAGTTCTCTTTTTTAGTCATTATTGAGCACCTCCATAAGTATTAGTTGCTGCCTCTACAATTTTTGATACACTACCATAACTATATGAAGCCCCAGTACTTGAATCAATTGTAAAGTCATCATAACTTTGATTGGCAAAGTGATCTATATAACTTGGAACTGTATCAGTACTCTTAGTTAATTTTTTTACATAATTAGGTGTGTTTGATGTATCAGATATAATTACTTTAGATATATTTCCATCTAAGTCGATACCTACAAGAACAGTCATATCACCATAGCTATTTTTTTCATAACCTCTGTAAATAATCCCGATAACCTCTTGTGTATTTTTATTCTTAATAGTTACTTCCTGGTTAATTAAACCATCCGTATCAGTTTTTTCAGATTCAATTTCAAAATCTGAATCTAAATCAAATATTTCTTTATAGAAGTTTTCTTCTTTGATTCTTGCATTTTCAATAATCGTTTCATATGTTGCTTCATTAGTAGCCCAAATTGCTAACCCACTAAATCCGCCAATAATAACAAGTACTAATGCTGTTTTTAATTTAGCTAACATAACTAACACCTACAATCGTTACAAGGATAGTTAATAGGATTACAATCCCAAAAATAACACCTTGTCTTTTTGTAAATCTACTATATGTCCATTTGTGATAATCAAAACTTGATACAAACATATTCATAATTAGAATGGCAAAGACTACACCTTCTGGTAATGAACCAAATATTCTAATAAAGAATGTTACTACACCAAGGGCAAATGCAAAGTATACTCGACCTGGTTTAGTAATTGGTGAAGTAACAGGATCAGTTGCCATGAAGATTGCCCCAAAGATTAATCCACCACTTAAGATATGGAACATTGGATACCAAATACCAAGTCCCTTATATATTGCTACTGCGCTTGCTAATACAAATACTGTACCAACATACACAAGAGGAATTCTTACTTCAAAACTTGTTCTAACTGCTAAATATATTCCACCAAGCAATATAAGGAAGAAACTAACTTCTCCAATACTACCAGGAATACCTATACCAGTAAATAAATCAATTAGACTAAAGTTTTCTAATACTCCGCTACTAAATAAGTTATTTGATATTTCACCAAGTGCAGTTACACCTGCTACTGTATCAATTTCATAAGAAGCAACTGTAAAGTTAACAACTAGTAAAACTCTAGCTAAGGCAGCTGGATTAAAGACATTTTGTCCTAATCCACCAAAGATTAATTTACCAAGGAAAATCCCAAGGACACCACTCATTACGATAGCATACCATGGTGTGCTATCAGGAACAGTTAATCCAAAGATAAGCCCACTTGTTAAAGCACTAAAGTTATATAAACTAAAACTTTTGTTTTTAAATTTAAATGTCTCACCATTAACTTTATCAACAACTTGGTAATATACATATTCAGTAACTAACATTGATATAATACTCAAAAGCAATATAACAACTGCAGCCCATCCAAATTTCCAAATTGCAAAGACTGTAACAGGTAATAGTGCAATCGTTACATCTCTCATCATTCTTGTAACACTAGCTTGAGGTCTTCTTAAATAAGGGCTAGTTTTTCGTATTATTTTCGGCATTAAAGTATCCATACTATCACCCTATTAACTTCTTAGCTTTTCTAACATAATCAGTAACGTGAATTTTACTAGTACACACATATGCACATAATCCACACTCAATACATTTAAAAGCTTCGAGACCTTTCATAACTTCTTTGTCATTACGTATTACAGCATTCATGATTTGAACTGGCTGTATTTTAACAGGGCAACTGTATACACAGCTACCACATCTAACGCATGGTTCTTCTTTATAATCAACATTTTTAAGAACAATTACAGATGTTGTTGTTTTAGAAACAATAACATCATCAGTTACTGTACTAGTCCCCATCATAGGTCCACCCATAACGACTACTATTTCACCAGTTCCTTCAATATATCCATCACACTCTTTAATTAATTCTCTAACACTAGTTCCAACTCTAACTCTAATATTTTGCGGGAATTTAATAGCGTCCCCAGTCATAGTAAAGTGTCTTTTAATTACAGGTAAGTTATGTTTTATCGCATCAAATACACCAACGCAAGTTGATACATTAAAACCAATAACTCCATACTTCATCGGCAGTTGCCCATGAGGTATTTCAATTCCAAGCGCACTTCTAAACATATCAACTTCCCAACCTTGTGGGTAGTGATTTCCAACTTTAACAACTTCAACATCAAGATCAGGGAACCTAACTTTAAGTACTTGATTAAGAACTTGTATTAATGGTCCATTCTTTGACTTGATAGCGATTAAACCCTTTTTACACCCAAGAGCTTGCATAACATATTTAAGCCCAGTAAGAACTCTACCAGGGTGTTCTAGGATTAATCTATAGTCACTGCTTAAGTATGGTTCACATTCTACTGCATTAACTACTACAGTATTGATTTTTTCTTTCGTCGCAAGTTTAACGTATGTAGGGAATCCACTTCCCCCAAGTCCAACTAAAGATTTTTCTTTAATGATATTTACCATGTCTTCTTGAGTTAAGTTTTCAATAATATTATCAGGTCTATCAGTAACACTCTCGTGATAAGTATCTTTAAAATCATTTCTGATTTCAACACAATCTACTTTTCTCCCTGTTCGATGTAACTTCTTACTGATTTTACCAATATATCCACTTACTGTTGAGTGAATAGGTTGCTCAAAGAATCCACCATGTCTTAATCCAATTTCTTGGCCAAGTTTAACATAGTCTCCCTCTTCTACAGTTAAGTCATAAGTTTTACAACGTCCATTTTGAAGATGAATATAAACATATTCAGGATCAACATACCTAAGAGTAGGCAATGTTTTTGTAAGAGCCTTATAGTCCCTAACCTTTCTTGATTTTTTAATCATAAATTCACGTCCTCTTTAAATTATATTGTGTCAATAATATTAGTTACTTCTTTTTTAATACTTTCATTTTTACTTCTTGAGTCTTCTAAGTTATCACTAAGAACTCCAATATATATTTTAAGTTTAGGTTCTGTTCCACTTGGTCTTAATACAAACCAAGAACCATCACTCATTATAAACTTAAGAACATTTGATTCAGGTAAATCAATTTTCTCTTCTTTACCACCTTGATACCTTACACTTAATAAATAATCCTCAACAACATCAACATTAAATCCAAGTATAGTACTAGGTTTATTATTTCTGAAGTGATTCATAATACTATTAATTTTAGCTTCTCCAGCTACACCTTCTAAAACGATGTTAACTAAGTCTTCAATATAATACCCATGTGTTTTGTATAGAAATTCAAGGTAATCAATCAAAGTTAATCCACCTAGTTTTCCAACATTTGCAATCTCACTTATCATCAATAAAGCTTGGATACTATCTTTATCACGAACAAAGTCTTTAACAACATACCCATAACTTTCTTCATAACCAAACATAAACTCATATTCAGTATCTTCAATTTCCTTCGCTTTTTCTCCAATAAATTTAAATCCAGTCAAAGTACTTTCAACTTCCATACCAAAGCTTTTTGCTATTTCAGCGCCAAACTGACTTGTTACGATTGTATTATATACTTTTCCTTTTAATGGCAAAGTCCCTTGTTCTTTTCTAGTTCGTAAAATATAGTCAACCATAATTGCACCAGTTTGATTACCAGTAAGTAAAACATATTCTCCGTTATGTAAACATGCAACCCCAAGACGATCAGCATCTGGATCAGTTGCAATCAAGATATCTGCGTTATGCTTTTTACCATATTCAATCGCCAGTTTAAATGCTTCTTTATTTTCTGGATTCGGACTTGAAACTGTCCCAAAGTATGGGTCATTTACCATTTGCTCAGCAACTGGTATAACATCAAACCCATTTCTTTCTAGCGCATCTACCCCAATTGTTGAAGCAGTTCCATGAAGTGGTGTAAAAACAATTTTAAGTTTCTTTTCTAAATCTGGTCTTAACTGAATAGTATCAACCATATCAAGATATTTATTATCCATATCTTTCCCAAGAATTTCAACTAATCCTCTTGATACAGCATCCTCATATTTAACATAATCAATATTAAATAAGTCAGCTGCACTATTCACTAAATCAACAACCTGATCTGCGTATTTTGGTAC
>Ga0102814_10001408_pt1 | contig 16969 bp, 8 predicted proteins | sample ColrivemetaGS741_FD_79112 | JGI IMG/M metagenome (GOLD analysis project Ga0102814, IMG submission 79112) | Estuarine microbial communities from the Columbia River estuary - Flood tide ETM metaG S.741 | ecosystem: Environmental > Aquatic > Marine > Intertidal zone > Estuary | place: USA: Columbia... | reverse complement strand
TACAACGTGTTTGTATATGAAAAGTAGCAGATTTTAAAGCGTATACTTTCCCCATAGATGGAAGATAACAAAAAAAGCGCAAACCAACTGGATTGCGCTTAATTAGCTATTTTTTATATACATTGTTAGCTACTGGCTATTTTAATCTAGCCCTTTATTAATTACAATTATTCACATCAGCTCCTAACCTAAGCCAATTGTATCTATCTGGAGACTCAGGGTCTTGAAAGTTAATTCTATCCCCATCGCACTCAAATATAAGTGGAAGGACTTGCATATTACCAAAATTTAAATCAATGGTTAAAATACTATCCTCAAATGTATATTCGTTAGTTCCTGGGATGGCATTAGAATCTCCTGCTTCAAATGTTTCATATTGGGATTCGCAATCATCTCCAACACAGTAATAAGTATACCTTGTTCCATTTTCAAAAATGTACATTGTATTTGAGATTCCTTGGTCACTTATGCCAGGAGTGTTTGAAGCAAACAACCATTTACCTTCAATATCATATACTGCAGGAGCTAGTGTTTCATTTGAATCATCTTGTTCACAGCTCATTAAATTTAATGTTAATACTGCTAGTAATAATAATTTTTTCATATTAGTTTAATTTATTTATTATAAAACAATTGACATTGTAAAATTCCTACATGCTATATTAATTTTTAAGATTCGAAAATCTAGACCTATTAGATTAAATAGATTGTTTGTTTTCCATGTTTGTAAGTCGTATATCATTTATCTATATTGTTAAAGAATTTTAAATACTTATGAAATAACTTTTTTATCTAAAAAGTCAATTGAGTTTCAACTGAGGTGACAGAATTGAATTTTTTAAAAAAGTTTATATTGTTAGTAATTAATAAAGAATTATTGAAGAATTAAATCTATACTAATATATTCTGTAAAACTTCATAATATGACCTTAAAAGGGAAAGCTATCAAAAGTGTAATTAATTTAATTAGTAAACTAAGCTTTTCTAATAAAAGTATGCAGAAATTACAACAGCATACATTGCGAAAACTATTAATTTCTGCTCGTAATACCGATTTTGGTAAACATTACGATTTCAAAAGAATTCTTAAGTCACCAAATATGATTGAAGCATTTCAGAATAATATTCCAATTTTTGATTATGATGAGATATATAATAAATGGTGGCATAGGTTATTAAAGGAAGATAGGGATGTTACTTGGCCAGGAAGAATAAAAAAATTCGCCTTGAGTTCAGGAACAACAGGAAGTTCAAGCAAATATATTCCAATAAGTAATCAAATGCTTTTATCGATGCGTAGTGCTAGTTTTAGAAGTATATCCGTATTGACTCAATTAAACTTGCCAAATAATTTTTTTAATAAGAAAATCTTAATGCTAGGCGGGTCAACTGAATTAAAACAATTAGCTGATTTATCTATAGGAGATCTTAGTGGTATTTTAATTGGAAATATTCCGAATTGTATGAATAATCTTTATGAACCATCGCTAAAAATATCTAAAGAGAGCGACTGGTATGAAAAATTAGATAAAGTAATTAAAGAAGCCTATAAATGGGATATTGGAGTAGTAACAGGAGTACCATCATGGATACAAATATTAATTGAACGCATAATAGACTATTATAAAGTTAGCAGTATTCATGATATCTGGCCAAATTTTAAAGTATATGTGCATGGAGGTGTTTCTATGGAACCCTATAAAACGTATTTTAATAAATTATTGGGAAACGATATAATCTACCTTGAGAGTTATTTAGCATCTGAGGGATTTATTGCATTTCAAAAATCTAATACTGCAAATGGAATGAGTCTAGTTATGGGAAACGGAATTTTTTATGAATTCATACCTTTTAATTCAGATAATTTCTCGGATGAAGGCGTTTTACTAGACAGGGCAAGAGCCCTCAATTTAAGTGAAATAAAAGCAAATGAAGAATATGCTATTATCTTATCGACCAATGCTGGAGCTTGGAGATATTTAATTGGAGACACTGTTAAATTTACAGATATAAGTAAATATGAAATAATAATTACAGGAAGAATAAAACATTTTTTAAGCCTTTGTGGAGAACATTTATCTGTAGGTAACATGAATGATGCTATATCTCGAATTAACAAGGAAATGAACCTAGATATTAATGAGTTTACTGTCTTTGGCGAATTGGTGAATAATTATTTTTGTCATACTTGGTGGCTTGGAATAAACGAAGATGTTGATAATGAGTTATTGTGCGGCAAATTAGATGCAATCTTACGTGTGTTAAATGATGATTATAACACTGAACGTGGTTCTGCATTAAAAGAGATGAAAGTAAACATAATCCCTAATAAGCTGTTCTATGGCTGGATGAAAATACAAAATAAAATAGGTGGTGCTAATAAATTCCCTAGGGTTTTATCCAATAAACAAATAACTAGTTGGCTTGCTTTTTTGGAGCTTCAAAATATAAAGCAGGTATGATTTCAATAATTTTTGAAGGGCTATTATTTGGTTTTTTTTTGAGTATATATTTAGGTCCTGTTTTTTTGTTACTTGTTGAAACAAGTATAAAATCTGGTGTTAAAGACGCATTTTTAATGAATGCAGGTGTTATAACGAGTGATCTATTGTGGGTCTTTCTTCTTTATTTTGGAATAGAAAGTTATTTGGGATCTTTTTTATATAGTCCCAGCTCAAAGGTTCTTGCAGGAAGTATATTTATAATGTTTGGATTTGGAGGTCTTCTTTTTACTAAAAAAGAAAGTAAAATAAGAACGGTAAGAAGAAAGAGAAGGATGCTTTTTACAAAAGGATTTTTACTTAATTTAATTAACCCCTCTGTAGCTCTATTTTGGTTAGCAACAATTGCTTATGCCATTCGGTTTCTTAAAAATGATAAAAATCATTTAATTCTATTTTTTGTTTCTATTTTTTGTACAGTCTTAGTTGTAGATGCATTCAAATTCTTTATGGCAAGGAAACTTAAGGTATTTTTAAATAAACAACGACAAATTAGATTAAGCAAAATAACAAATTTAATTATGATAATATTTGGAACGTATCTGATTTTATTTAAATCTATTTCGCAAATTTAAACTCAAAGAGTATTAATGGTATTTGCTTCTAATTTTTGAACTTTTACGTTATTAATTTTATACTCTGGATTTATATCATTAAATATATAATATTTAAAATATTAAACTAGAATTATCTAAAACTTTGAATTAATGAGAAGAGCTGAGTTAAAAGGAATAATTGTATGGATAATTTAAATAGTCATATTTATCTTCTTTATTATAAGATTCCTGATCGATTTAATGACAAGATAACTATGGATTTAATTTCTACATTTCCAGATAATGATCAGAATTATTTTTTTGATATTAAATGAAATACAAAAATATTAAGATTTATACCGCAGTTTAATCTCACGGGAATATTTTTATAACTTATATATTTTGTTGGCATCGTGTAATTCTTGTGGTTCATGACTCATAGATGGTGCAAATTGATGACTCCATTCATCGAAATTACGTATATAAAGATCGTACAAAATGTGTAGGGAAAGCACATAAATTACCACGGTTTCAACAACTGGTAGAAGAGGATGCCTAGCTGGTATCAGAGACGATAGCCGAATCAAGGTTTTGAATATAACAGGGTTGAAAATACCAACTTCAGCAAAAGTTGCCTTATTGGTAAATGCCCTAAAATAATCGGCATCAGTAAATAATCCAATACTCTCAAAAGCGGGAGCATAAAAAACATTTTTTGATCTATTTATGATGTCTTCTGGCAAACTACCTTTCATGGTCTTCCTAAGGATGTATTTTCCGGTTCCTTTTTGTAGCTTCAAATGTTCAGGTAAGGCGCAAATGAATTCAGCAAAAATGTGATCTAGAAACGGTAATCTTCCTTCAAGACCAGCAGCCATTTCTTGTCGATCACCAAGGTAATTGAGAATATAGGACGGAAAATCGGTATGTAATAAAAATTGCTGTGTTAATTCAATAGAATTAAGCCCTTTCATCAAGTTGAGTGAGATATGTTTAGGAATTTCTATTTTCCAATACCATTGATCTTTTTTCATTGAACTAGATAGAAGCCACCAAACTATTTTTTTTAAATAAAAAAATCTATGCATCGTGTACGGATAAGCTCCAAATGTATTGATGACTTCTCGTTGGTGCTTAAGTTTACCTGATAATGCAGCCCCTGATACAGATATTTTTTTAAAATTATTGTTGATTCCATTTTTTTTGACGGTATCTAAATGTCGGAACAAGTCATAGCCCAATAAAAGCTCATCAGCACCTTCTCCTGTCAGTACGACTTTACAATGCTGTTTGGCTTCTTTTGCTAATAAAGATTTAGCAGCTCCATGAGTATTCAATACTGGGATTTCACTGTTCCATATTGATTCAATGAAAGCCTCCTTAAGAGAGCCTTTCCCGAGCATAAGAATATGATGTGGTAATTCAAGCTTTTTTGCTAGTTGGCTTGCGAGGAGAGACTCATCATAATGACTGTCTTTAAATCCTATGGAAAAAACTGGAAAAGTTACTTGATCACTAACGTGTAACATACTTGTTATGGCGGAAGAATCAAGACCGCCAGACAGGTAGGCACCATATTTAACTTCTTCAGGAATTCGAATTTGAACGGATTCTTGGAGTAAATAATGAAACTCTTCCTCATAATCATTGTCGGTTCTGCCTTTTTGGGAAATTCCAAGAGGCAATTGCCAGTAACAACACTTCTGAAGCAGATCCTTTTCCAAATCGTAGCAGATATAATGTGCCGGCGGAACTTGCATTACTTTTTCAAATGGAGTTTCAGATTCAAAGAAAAAAGTATTCGTGTAATTCCGTAAGGTGTTCTGGTTAAATTTTCGGGAAAAATCATTGTCTCCAAATATGGCTTTGATTTCACTAGCAAAGTAAAACTTCCCACCAGGTAAATGTGCATAATATAAAGGTTTGATACCAAAGCGATCGCGCACTAAAAAGAGCTTTCGGATATTGGAATCGTATAGGGCAAATGAAAACTCCCCACGCAATTTGATGATCGCGCTTATACCTGATTGTTCATATAAATGGATTAGCACTTCTGCATCCGAATCTGAACGAAAAGAATGCCCGGTAGATTCAAGCTCTTTGCGGAGTTTCTTATGTCCATACAATTCACCGTTGAACACTAGCCAGATCGTATTTAGTTCATTTGGTACAGGTTGGAATCCGTTATTTACACCAGTAACCTTTAGGCGGCTGTGATAGAGCAGCATAGGTAGTTTATTACAACCATACCATCCGTAACCATCTGGACCCCTATGATTCAATAGAGCTCTCCAGCGATTAATTAAATGATGCCGAAAATCATGATCCCAAACATTTTCTGATATTAAGCCCGCTATTCCACACATTGAAAATATCTTTGGAATGTTTTATAATCTAAAATTAAATAGGAATTGATTATTAAGAATTGTACAAATATTTTCACAGGTATAATTAATGTTCTTTCGTTGATTATTTGTTGTTAATTAAATTTCTCAAATACCAAGAACTTGCAGGAAACAAGTGGATGGAGTACAAATGTTCTTTAATCCTTAATTATATGAATTACTAATCTAGCGAATTTTAATGAGGCGACAATTCTATATGGCCAAATAAGTGTCTATCTGCTATGGGAATACATGTTTAAATCCCTTACTCTTTTATTATAACATTTGTTACTATTTCAATTTATGAAACTTATTATTATTATTATTATTATTTGTTTATATTAGGAAAATAAAAATCTCCAGACTATGATGATAAATAATAATAGCAGGGGTTTAACTGACGTAGCTAATGTTATTTATATACTTTACTATAAATTACCTAGAATACTTGATTCCAAGACAACTCTCAATTTAATTGGCAGCCTTTCAATTAAGGATCAGAAATTTCTTTTGTCCATTCAAAATAAAGAGGCTCAAAGAAGATCATTAGTAGGCAGAATAATGCTTAAATACATAACTTCTGAATTATGTATTACAGATTCAGCATCGATTCAAATGACGTCAAGAGGGAAACCATATTTTTCATCACACCCTTATATAAATTATAATATTTCACATTCAGGTAAAATGGTGGTTTGTTGTGTAACCCTAAATTCTAAAATTGGAATTGATGTCGAAATTAAAAAGACTTTGAGACTGAATAATTTTCATAAATACTTTCAACCTGAAGAATGGATAGTTCTTCAAAATTCTAGCTGTCAAATTAGTATGTTTTTTGATTTATGGACTAGAAAGGAAGCTTTAATAAAAGCTGATGGGCGTGGTATGGAAATTGACTTAAAGTCTTTGAACGGACTAAATAATAGTGAGCAAATTGGAGCAAATAAATGGTTCCTTCAAAATATTGAATTGATAAAAAATTATTCGTGTGCAATAGCTTGTGAAAAAATAAAACCAATTAAAATCCTTAATTTGAATAAAACAATCAATTTTGATAGTTTCCTAAATGTTAATTTAATGCTCATTTCCAATGAAGTCAAGAAATAAAAAGGAAGGAATCGCCATAATAGGAATGAGTTGTAGATTTCCAGGAGCGAATAATCCGCAAGAATTTTGGGATCTGATTTCAACTGGTCAAAGCAAATTTTCTTCTATCCCATCTGATCGTCAAGAAAAATTTGACTTTAGTTCAATAAAGACACTACGAGGATCTTTTTTAGAAAATCCATTTGATTTTGGGAATACTCATTTTAAAATTTCCGATTCCGAGGCTACTTCAATGGATCCACAACAACGAATTATGTTAGAATTGGCTCTGCAAGCAAAGGAAAACGCATTGTTGTCAGATTTTACAGATCGTAATGTGGGCGTATTTATTGGTGCCAATCAAAGATCTTATCTTGATGGGATTATTTCAAAGTCTTATAGAAAACAGTTATTGGACAAGATAAAAAAATTAGATGCATTCAATAAAGTTCCTGCCAAACTAAAAGAAGGATTATTAGCTGAACTTTTAACTTTAACTAAAGATGATTTTTACGACTCTACTACATTAACTGGTAATATTAGTAATATAATTTCAGGACGTATATCACACGAGTTTAATTTAAAGGGTCCGAGTTTAACTATTGATACAGCTTGTTCATCTTCTTTAGTTGCCATTCACACAGCTTGTGAAAGCATATATAATAACGAATGTAATCTTGCCTTTGCTGGGGGAATTAATTTAAATCTAACTCCTACTGTTTTTTCTTTAATGGAAAAATCTGGAGCGATTTCACTAACAGGTAATTGCATACCATTCTCTGAAAAATCTGACGGAATATTACTTGGTGAAGGAGGAGGTTTAATATTATTAAAAAGATACGAAAATGCCATTAAAGATGGTAACCCAATTCTTGGAGTAATTAAAGGAAGCGGTATGAACAATGATGGTCGTACACTTGGGATCATGGCTCCAAGTTGGAGAGGACAATTAAGCTTGCTGGAGTCAGTTTACAATAAAAGCAATTTCGACCGAAATAAAATTGGTTTAATAGAGGCTCATGGAACTTCCACGCGTATAGGAGATTCTGTTGAAATGACTGTGATAGAACGGTTTTTTGACAAAAAAAAGACTCCGCTTTCTATTGGTTCTGTGAAATCAAATATTGGTCATACTATGGGGGCTTCAGGAATTGCTGGTTTAATAAAAGTTGTAATGGCCATTCAAGCAAAGAAATTACCTCCTTCACTATATGGTGAAAAAATTAACCCAAAATGGAAACTTAAAGAGAAGGGGTTTTCTATACAAGAAAAACTTGAAGATTGGCAATCTAAAAATCTTTTGGCAGCAGGTGTAAGCTCATTTGGATTTGGTGGCACCAACGCTCATATCATTATTGAAGAACCAGATTCAGCTTCATTAAAACCGATAAAATCACCCATCTATACGCAATTAAAACAGAAAAAATTTGAATTTAATCTTTTTCCAAAAAATGAAATAAAGAGTGAATCATTATTTTCTATTGCATGGGAAGCTCATGATTTTAAAGAAATAGATTCAAGTTTTAGACCAGATATTTGGTTGTTATTTTGTGATAAAAATCAATTACATCTGCGAGATCAAATCTTAAAAACGAATATCAATTGTGTAACAATTTATCATGGAGATGCTTTCACACGTTTAGATGAAGCTACTTTCACTATTAATTTTGAAAATAAAAGTCATTTAAAATGGATGTTTGAAGGATTAAACAATAATAAATCTTTTGGAATTATCTATTCCCCTTTACAGAATGATGAAGAGAATGTTGCTAACACCATGAAGGAACTCACTTTTGTAAAGCATTTATTTAATGTAGGAATTGAATTAGTAAATCAATGCAGAGCATGGTGTATTTCTTATAATTCACATAAAATAAATAATAGTGAATCTTTATCTCCTCATGAGCATTCCATTACAACACTTTTCAGTTCGGCATTGAATGAAAACATTAAATTGCAAGGAGGGATAATAAATTTAAAAGCAAATAATAAAGAGGATTTTTCTTTAATACCAAAACTTATAACCCAAAAGCAAACTAGCCCGTTTGTGATTAGGAATAAAAAGTATTACACACCCATTTTACATACTATAAATACTGACAATTTCGTATATGAAAAATTTAAATTTCATAACGAAGGCGTTTATCTTATTATTGGAGGCTCTTCAGGTGTTGGCGAAGAAATAGCTAAGCATATTAATAATCGATTTACTGCCAATATCATAATCTCAGGAACAAGAGACCAGAATAACCTATCTAAACAATTAAGTTCTTGTATTGGAGATAATTTTAATTATATACAAACATCTGTTGAAGATAAAGTTGAATTAAAAAATTTAATAGATGAAGTCTTCAAAATCTATGGCCAATTAAATGGAGTTATTTTTTCTGCAGGAGCTTTTAAAATAGGAACACTTAAAACGATAAGTGATTTAGAATTTCAAAGAATTTTAGCTATAAAACTTATTGGTATAAGAAATCTATATGAAATAATAAAAGCGTATCAAGTTGATTTTGTTTATTTGCTTTCCTCGGCTTCTTCACTATCACCATCCTGGTCATATGGGATTGCTGCATATGGTGCTTCCAATGCTTATTTAAATGCTTTTGCAGAAAAATTCTCTTCAGAAAAAACAATATGGCTTTCCCGTTCCTGGAGCATATGGCAAAATATTGGAATGTCTAAAAACATGGATACTTCTTCATTCGAATCAATGAAGGCATTCAATATTTCAGAGGCATTAGAATTGTTTGATTTTTCTGTAAAATTGAATCATCCCCATTTGGCAGTATTACAAAAACAAGACGCGGAAAGTTTCTCACCGAATTGGTCCACGCTGCAACCTAAACCTAAGACGCCCGTTATAAAACCAATTGATCAGAAATGGTCAACTTCAGAAAAAAGGCCTGATGATTTCACCTCGTTTCTAAAGCAACTTATTGCTGATGCTGCAGAATTGGAGATATCTGAAATTAATGAAGAAGAATCATTTACTAACATGGGTCTTGACTCAATTAGCGCTTTAGATATTGTAAGCAGATTAGAAAAACAATACAATATATCCTTAAACCCTACATTATTATTCGAGTATGACAGCATTAAAAGACTTTCGGAATTTTTTATGCAATATAATAGCAGTAAGACAGATGCGTTTTCGGTTCCTCTAACTCAAAGAAACTTATCAATTTCAGATAAAAGCACCAAGGATTTCTCCTCGTTTCTAAAACAACTTATTGCTGAGGCTGCTGAATTGGAGATATCAGAAATTAATGAAGAAGAATCATTTACCAACATGGGCATTGACTCAATTAGCGCTTTAGATATTGTAAGCAGATTAGAAAAACAATACAATATATCCTTAAATCCTACATTATTATTCGAGTATGACAGCATTGAAAGACTTTCACAATATTTTAATGAATTGAATCTTGGTAAGACTGACCAATTCCCACTACTATCAACACAAAAAACCTTTTATTCTAATCAAATATTTTATCCAGATCTTCCATGCAATTGTATGGTAAAAATGTCTTTTGAAAAACAATTTGATATTGAAATTTTACAGAAAGCATGGGATTTAGTTATAAAACAACACCAATCGATGAATCTGGTTTTCGAAATGAAAGAAAATGGGCCGGTTCAACGAATAGCGGACTTTCCTATTAATTTAATTGAAGTCTTTAGTGTCGAGGCAAAGGAAGTTTTTAATGATTTTATTAAAACCCTTGAAAACAAAATGGTAAATAAGGTGTATGAGTTTAATCATTCGGCTCTATATGACTTATGTTATGTTGAGATTGAAAAATCTACTTCAGTACTATTATTTAATGCTCACCACATTATTACAGATGCATGGAGTATGAATGTTATGTTAAGTGATCTTTTAAAGAATTATAAAGATTTTAATTCTGGTCACTTAAAATACACACCAAAATCTAGTAATCCATTTTTTAGTTATGTTAATTATATTAATAACAAAAAGAAAGATGATAAAAATGAAGTAAGTAGCACGTTCTGGAAAATGGAATTAAAAGAGTTTAAACCATTTAATCTTCCAAATAAAAAAATTCCTAGTTGTCTAAATGGGCATGAAAGCTATTCCTTTAATGAAGTGCTAGATGCAGATACTTTGTTAAAAGTAGAGAGCATTGCCAAGTCTGAAAACATTACTCTTTTTCAAATGTTGATATCATGTTATTTTAAAACGATACAAGGTTTTTCAGGTCACAATGATTTGGTTATTAGATTAGCTACGGATAACAGAGATCGCTCATTTAACAACATTCAGATGGTAACAGGGTGCATTGCAGACTCATTACCTTTGAGAATTCAGATTACAAAAAATGATAATATTATGTCAATTTGCGATCAGGTAAAAAGCAAACTAATTGAAGTCGGAAATTACAATACGCTTTCTTCAATTGATTATGCAAATATATACAATTCAAGATCAGAAGGAGGTCCTATGGGAATTACACCTTTTGGTATGAGCTATCTAAATATCGATTACTTTAATAAGATTAATGAAATTGAACTTCCGTTAATTGAAGCTCGAAGCGCTCTCCCTTTTACTGATTTATCTTTAATCTGCTTTAAACAAAATAATAGTTTACATATAAGTTGGAATTATTCTTCTGCTTCTTTTTCCAGTAAATCGATTGAGGAAATAAGTAAGGCATATCTAAATATATTATTAAATGAAGGGAGTAAAAATCAATTAAAAAACATTTATAAAGAAGTTGCTCCTCTTGTTATGCCAGAAAATATAATATTTTCGAAACATTCATTATTACACAATAAAGTTTTTGCTGCTTGTGACATTTTTAATAAAAAAATTGCTATTAATGATAATGGAAGGACAATAAGCTACTCAAGTTTAAAAGCAAAGAGTATACAATTAGCCAATGGCCTAATAAATTCTAAAAACAACCAAGCAGAAGCCATTGGTATATTAGAGTATCCTGGAGCAAATGCGGTATTAGGAATATTGGGGATACTTGCTTCTGATTGTGCATATATTCCTTTAGATCCAGATTGGCCAACAAAAAGAATTGAAGGTATTATTTCTCTCTCAGATATAGATGTTCTAATAACATCAACCACTCACTTCGAAGTAATAGCCAAGAATAAGTCAATATTAAAGCAATTAAAAACAATAGTTCTTCTGGATGATTTAGATATAAACATTTCAAAATATAAAAGCGTTAGTTTTCTTTCTTATTCACAAGAATCTGAAAAAAAACTTTCTCATTCATCAAAAAACATTTCCCCAAAGAGCTTGGCATATGTTATGTACACATCAGGTACTACTGGCGTTCCTAAAGGGGTTATGGTGAATCATAGTGCGGTTGAAATATTTTTATCATGGATATCTGAAGAATTTGGAATATCAAAAAGAGATAAATTCATTGCTACTTCATCACTAGGTTTTGGTGGTTCAATTCGTCAAATATTTTCAACTCTACTAGCTGGTGGTGAAATTTATCCAATAGACCGTTTCGATTTTAAAGATCCTAAAAGTCTTTTGCATTTTTTAGAAGAAAATAGAATTACTATTCTAAATACAGTTCCATCTGTATTACAGAATATATGTGACTTTGTAAATTTAAATGACTCTTTAGAAGCAACCTATCAGCTCCCTAATTTACGACTAATTCTTGTAGGGGGAGAAATATTACAGGGACAAACCATTGCAAAATGGAAAAATAATTTTGGCCCAATACATAAAATATTTAACTTATATGGATCTACAGAAACGATTGTCAATGCTACATTTCATGAAGTTGGTAATGAAAAAATAATTCCAATTGGTAAGGCACGTAAGGGGTCTCATGTGCTGCTTTTGAATGAAAGAGGATGTCTTTGCGAACCTGATGAAAAAGGTGAGTTATATGTTGGGGGTCCTAGTCTTGCATCTGGATATTATAAAGATGACATAATTTCTAAACAAAAATTTATAAACCTTAAAATAGATGGAGCCCATGGTGTTTACTACCGTACCGGAGATTTGGCAAAATTGGATAATAATATCTATAGGTATTTGGGAAGAAATGATAATCAAATTCAATTATATGGTAATAGAATAGAGCCAGCCGAAATTGAGTCATTACTTGTTTCTCATGAAGGGATAAAAAATGCAGCTGTTTTAGATTTTAAAAATATTGATAAACATTTCTTACTAGCTTTTATTGAATTAACAAAAAATACGGATAATTATTCTGAAATAGAAATAAGAAATATTGTGGCAGATAAATTACCGCAATATATGGTCCCGCAAAAAATTGAATTCTTAGAGAAACTACCTTTTAATCATGCCGGTAAGATTGACCGCAAACAATTAAGAGAATTATTTAACAGTAAAGAATTACAAAATCACATTGGAACCGCTAATACTAGTACTCAATCTATTGTTAAGAATATTTGGGAAAAAACCTTGAAAATTGGAAATATTGACCCAGATTATGACTTTTTTATGATTGGAGGTGATTCAATTTCTGCACTAGAAGTATTGCATCATTTGAGAATGGAGTTTAAAATTGCTCCCAAGCCTGTTGAACTTTTCAGAAAGCGAACAATAAATCAATTGTCAGCATGTCTAGATGATTTAAATGAAGAATCGTATCATAGAGTAAATCATAATAAATCAAGTTTTAATGGGCAGATGACAGTAAATAATCAACAGTTTCCGCTATCATATAGTCAAAAAGGCTTTCTGTTTTTAAATAAATTAAATCCTAATTCTTCACCAAATTTAGTGGCTTTAGTACCAATTAAGGGAGAACTGAATACAAATGTTTTTCAGAATTCATTCAATTACTTGGTGTTACGTCATCCTCTTTTAAGAACTCGTTTTATTACCGAAGGTCTTAAGTCTTTTCAAAAAATAACACCAATTAAAAAGATAGATATAGGTTTAACTGATATTACTGAAAAGTCTGAAGATGAGCAAAAAGAAATTGTCAAACAAATTTTTGAAGCCTTTAAAGAATTAAAATTCAATCTCTCAAAACCACCATTATTCCAAATAGAAATTATTAAGCATTCAAAATTATCCTACACGCTAATCCTGGGGATCCACCATATTATTGGAGATGCTTGGAGTTTAAAAATTCTTACCGATGAACTTCTCAAAGTTTATGATGAAAAACTAAATGGCAATAGTGGCAATCTACCAGAATTAAAAACCTCTTTTTTTGATTTTATAATGCTAGAATCAAAAATGAATAATACGTCACCCGAAAGAATGCAATATCTTGAAGGATTTTGGAGAGAAACTTTTAAAGGACTTCCTGAAAAAGGAATGATCAATTACGATATCTCTAGTGAAAAGGATAAAAATCAAATAACCTTAAAATTTACAACTTTACAAAAGGAAAATTTAAAGTTACAATGCTTAAAAAATGGTATTAGTTTATTCCAATTGATTTTTGCATCATACGCCAGAGCGTTGCAAAAAACTTTGAAAATTAATTATATTCTGATTAATTCGGCGACAAGTGGAAGAGAAATGCAAATCAATAAAATAGATCAAATAATTGGTTGTTTTGCACGAAACATTCCAGTGAAAATTACACTTACAGAAGACAATTTACTTAACAACATCAAAGTTGTAGAAAAGGCATTCTTAAATTCTTTAGATCATCAAGATATCTCACCAAATAATCAAATAAAAATATTATTAGAGAATGGTTCTGGCAACATACAAGCCTTACACCAATTTATAATATCCTTCATGGATTTTACTGCATTACCAGAATATAATAGTTCGAAAATTATTTTAGACTGGGATAAAGCAGATTTTTTCTTTAATACAGGTAGTGTGGAATCAGATCTTATGTTAGGAATTAGAGTGTTAGATGAAATTTCAATTAGTTTCAACGGACGTACAAATACATCATTTAAAAACGAGGTAAAAAAAATGATGAATGACGATTTAATTGGTTTTATGGAATTTTCTGGTCAAGAAACCGAAATTCAACCATCAAAAGAAAATGAAAATAAAATTGATTCAGCCCTTATAGCTTATTTTCCAGCTATTGAAACTTTGTCTGAGTTATTGCCCTTTGCAAAAAAAAATAAAACATTGGCAAGAGAATTTATAAATAAATTACTTCCTAAAGGAGAACCCAAATTACTAGAAATTGAAGAGACTATTTATGGCCGTTCAGGAATTATTTTTCTTCCTTTACCTGCAGATGAGCTATTTGTTTTGAAACAAGAAGAACTCTTAGATCTTATTTTAAATGCTATCAAAGTGGCTGAAGGGCATGGAGCAACACACATTTCTTTAGCCGGTAATTTATCTTCTAAAACAAATTATTGCTATTCTGTAATCAAAAAAATAAATAGTGTACAGCTTCAAAATAAAGACATGGTTATTACAACTGGTCATTCTTGTACTGTTGTGGCAGTTATTAAAACTATTGAAAAAGTCTTAACAGAACTGGACCTAAATATAGGAGATCTGATTGTTGGAGTAGCTGGATTTGGGTCAATAGGCCAGGCTTCTCTAAATCTATTGCTAAATAAAATAGGGCGCCCTGCTAAAATTATTATTGCAGACCTAGCAAGTCAAATACCTTCTTTAAAAGAAAATTTTAAAGATTTACAAAACACATATCCTAATGCCATTGAAATTATAGCAGTAGAAGGAATAATGCCCAAAGAATTTTATTCCGCTAATTTAATTATTGGATCTAGTTCACAAGGTCAAATATTAGATGTCGAAGAGATTTTACCAGGTACAATTCTCGCAGATGATTCCTTTCCTCACATTATAGATACACAGAAAGCAATAAAGCGAATGAAAAACGAAAAGGATGTTTTAATAATTGGAGCTGGAAAAATTAATTTAGGTAAAAAAAATAGAGAATTAATAGGTTGGCCTATATCAGAGAATATACTAAAAAAAATACTTTATAAGGTAGGGGATGAAGGGTTGCCAGGTTGCCTTGTAGAGTCAGTAATGATGAGTTTTAACAAAACATTACCCGCTACAATAGGCTTAGTTACAACTAGTAACTCTATAAAATATTGGAATCAACTTACCGATTTAAAGATTAATGCTGTAAAATTTCATTTACAAGGCTTTGAAGTCGATAATAATTTAATCCAGAACTTAAAAAATATTCAGAATAAATGGAAAGATTAACAGGAAAAATTATTTTAATAACTGGTGCTACATCTGGAATAGGCTTGGCGTGTGTTAAACTTGCGATAAAAGAGAATGCATTTTCTGTAATCATTACAGGAAGAAATGAGGAAATGGATATTGAAGTACTCAAAGAGTTAGGTGATAAATGTGAATATCTGAAACTTGATGTACGATATGAAGAAGATTGGGAAAATGCCATAAAAATAATATCTAAAAAACACGGTAGGTTAGACGTTTTGATTAATAATGCTGGAATTATAGGGACCAAACTTGCAAATAAAGCTACTAATATTGAAGAAACGAGCCTTAAGAGCTGGCGAGAAGTTCATTACACTAATGTTGAAGGAGTCTTTCTCGGTTGTAAATATGCAATGAAATTAATGATAACTTCTAGCTGTGCTTCAATAGTAAATGTGGGATCAAGAAGTGGTGTTATTGGAAGACATGATCGAATAGCATATGCTGCAAGTAAAGCAGCACTATCTAATATTACTCGTTCGATTGCTTCTTATGCTGCTGCAAAAAATTATAATATCAGATGTAATAGCGTGCTCCCTAGTACTATACTTACGGCTGCAATAATTCCTGTTTTTGGTGAGGGAAATCAATTAAACCAAAAAAAGATTAATGAATTTTCTAAAAAAATACCTTTAAAAAGATTTGGAAAACCTGAAGAGGTTGCAAATGCTATTATTTTTCTTGCCTCAGATGAAGCTTCATATATAACTGGGACAGAATTAATCGTTGATGGAGGAGCACAATCATGTGATTTATTAAGAAATTGAAAGCAAGTTTAGTCTAATTTTTCTAAAGAATTTCATCATTGGTTCGTTGGTTGGTCATAATGAAGGCTAACGGTCTACTTTACTTTACAACCATATATTTTATAGTTGTTTAGCTTTACTAAGAAACAAGAGGAGAACTAAAACGGTCTTTGGAATTGCATTTCCTTTATACGTATCAGTCCTCTTGTCTCTCTTAGGTTGCATTAGGACCATTTGGAATACCAGGAATTACTTCCTATTAAAGGTAATAGTCATTGCAACATTTATTAATCATTCCTATTTATCGAGGAACAATATTTAAAAATATGAAAAATTATAGGCCCGACATAATGATTAAGTTGATTACTTTCGCAATCTCAAATTTAATATTACACTTGCTTATTTAGTAGCTTGTTCACATTGTCTTGTCCTGAAATATGGCTACAGGTTAAAATTGAATTTACGCTGTTTTTAAATATACCATATTTGGTGTTTTATAGTCTAAAGATAAATGTAATCTTATTTCATTGTATAAATTAATTGC